>Ga0208785_1000068_pt1 | contig 38883 bp, 40 predicted proteins | sample DEB08_DNA_2_FD_185499 | JGI IMG/M metagenome (GOLD analysis project Ga0208785, IMG submission 185499) | Aqueous microbial communities from the Delaware River and Bay under freshwater to marine salinity gradient to study organic matter... | ecosystem: Environmental > Aquatic > Marine > Coastal ...
GGTTCGGGGTTCAAGTCCCCGGCGACCCACGCGACATTTTAGCGGATGTGGCGGAACTGGTAGACGCGCTGGATTTAGGATCCAGTGAGCATTGCTCGTGGAGGTTCGACTCCTCTCATCCGCACTAAATTTCTTTAATTAACCTCGACTACCATTTCAGTAGAATATGCTGTTGCAAAAACTTTATTGTTTGCGTCTTCTAAAACACCTCTTACAAAAATTACTTTTCTTCCTGTTTTTTCAATTGTTGCTTTAGCAGTAACTTCACCTGTATTTTTATTCATAGGTCTTAAATAATTAACTCTTATATCAGTTGTCATTGTCAAAAAACCTTTATCCAATTGACAATTTGCTGAAATACTATTGCAGGAATCTAATATAGTAGCTGCTAATCCACCGTGTACAGTACCAAGTGGGTTGTAATGAAACTCTTGTGGTGTAACTGAGAATGAAACTTGTCCAGATTGATCTATAGCAATTTTTGAAAATCCCATTAATGCTCCCATTGGAACATTTAGAAGTGGAAAATTTAAAAAGAACTCTCTTCTATCTTCTTTATTTAAACTTACAAGTTGGGTTAAAGCCTCATCTGATAAATTCCAGCTGTAAGTTCTTTCATTCATCATCTGTTTCTGTTGCTCTATTTTGTAACTCTGAAACTATATCTGCGTTTGCCAATGTTGTAACATCACCTAATTTTCTTTCTTCAGAGATATCTTTTAGCAATCTTCTCATAATTTTACCACTTCTAGTTTTAGGTAAGTCTGGTGTAATAACAATACTTTTAGGTTTTGCAATAGGACCGATTTTGTCACTAACATGTTGGCGCAGCTCATCAATTAATTTTTCATCACCTTTTTCTGTTCCAATTAACGAAACAAATGCTGCTATTGCCTCTCCTGTAATTTCATCTTTTCTACCAATAACTGCTGCTTCGGCAACCTTTTCATGGCTCACTAAAGCACTTTCGACTTCGGCTGTTGAAATTCTATGGCCAGAAATATTCATTACATCATCAACTCTTCCAAGTAACCAAATGTATCCCTCATCATCGTATTTTGCTCCATCTCCAGCAAAATATAACCCTTCATGTTGTGACCAATAAGTTTCTACATATCTATTATCATCACCATAAACTGTTCTAAGCATTGATGGCCATGGAGATTTAATTGCTAAGAAACCTCCTTCACCATTTCCAACAGCATTACCTTCATTATCTATAATTAAAGATTCTATTCCTGGTAAAGCTCCACATGCTGATCCAGGTTTTGTACTTGTAACTCCAGGAAGAGGTGAAATCATTATTGATCCAGTTTCTGTTTGCCACCAAGTATCAACAATTGAACAATTCTCACCACCAATATACTTGTGATACCATACCCATGCTTCTGGATTAATTGGTTCACCAACTGTACCAAGTAACCTTAATGAAGATAAGTCGTGCGCTTGTGGGTGTTCAACTCCCCATTTCATAAATGCTCTGATTGCAGTTGGAGCAGTGTAAAAAATATTAACTTTGTATTTTTCAATTATGCTCCATAATCTTTTTTCATCTGGAGCATTTGGTGCGCCTTCATACATGACACTAGTTGTTTTATTAGCAAGTGGACCGTAAACAATATAGCTGTGACCAGTCACCCAACCACAGTCAGCAGCACACCAGTAAATATCATCTTCTTTTATATCGAAAACTTCATAATGAGTAGTTGTTACTCCAGTTAAATAACCAGCTTGAGTATGCACAATACCTTTTGGTTTTGCGGTTGTTCCTGAAGTATAAAGTATATACAACATGTCTTCTGCATTCATAACTTCTGGTTCACAAATTGTATCTTCATTTTCAGTAATTTCGTGGTACCAATGATCTCGACCAGCTACCATTTCAATCTCTTGTTTGGTTCTTTTAACTACTATCACATTTTCAATGTGCTCAGTTAATTTAAGTGAACCATCAACATTTGCTTTAAGTGGTACAATCTCACCTCTTCGCCAAGCCCCATCTGCAGTTATAACTAATTTTGCTTCAGCATCATTTATCCTATCTGCTAATGCCTCTGAGGAGAATCCACCAAATACAACAGAGTGAACAGCACCAATTCTTGCACAAGCAAGCATTGAAACAACTATTTCTGGGGTCATTCCTAAATAAATTGCAACTCTATCACCTTTTTTAACATTCAATTTCTTAAGTGCATTTGATAGCTTACACACTCTTTCGTATAAGTCTTGATAAGTAATTACTTGAGTATCTCCTGGCTCACCTTCCCAATAGAAAGCTACTCTTTTTCCATCAGTTTCTAAATGCCTATCAAGACAGTTATAGGATAAATTTAATTCGCCATCTTTGAACCATTTATAAAACGGTGGATTAGAATCATCAAGTACTTCTGTTGGTTCTTTAAACCAAGTAATTCTTTTTAAAGCTTGTTCTTTCCAAAAATTTAATCTATCTTCTTTAGCTTCATCAAACCATTGTGTTGTAGCGTTGGCATTTTTGATTAATAATTCTGAGGGTTTAAATTTTCTATCTTCTTTAAGTAAGTTTTCTATTTTTTCAGACATTTTTATCTCCTCTTATAATAAAGTATATTTTGAGAAGGGTTAAAAATCTATTGATTATTCAATAAAAAATAGTTGAAGCCGTCACATAAAGCATTCCAAGAAGCGTTAATAATATTATTGTGTACTCCAATCGTACTCCAATTATTCTTTGAGTCAGAAAATTCAATTAGTACACGGGTTTTGGCAGCTGTTCCGTCAGAAGAGTCAATAATTCTTACTTTATAATCTACAAGTTTTACTTTATTTATGAATTCATAATCATTTTCGAGGCAATATTTTAATGCTTTACTCAATGCATCTACTGGTCCAACTCCTTCACCTGTTTTTACATATCGATTGCCTCCAACAGTTACTTTACATACGGCTTCAGAAATCACTTCTTCACTCTGTCTTCTCTCAGAAAATACCCTGTAGCTTTCAAATTTAAAATAATTAGGTACTTGTTTTTTAATTTTGTTCATTAATAAGAAAAGTGATGCATCAGCTGCTTCAAATTGAAAACCAAAATGTTCTAGCTTTTGAACTTCTTCAATTAATTCTTTTGCATCATCATTATTGAAACTTAATCCAAATTCTTCAGCTTTAGTTATCACACTTGCCCTACCAGCTAGTTCAGATACTGTTGTTCTAGTGAAATTTCCTACAAGTTTAGAATCAATATGTTCATACAAAGAACTATCTTTAGCCATACCTGAAGCATGTAACCCAGCCTTATGAGTAAAAGCAGAGGATCCAACATATGGATGGCGAGAGTCAATTTTTACATTCACTAGTTCAGCAATATGGTTAGCTGTCTGTGTTAATTTTTTTAAAGAATCTAAATCTATAGTCTCATAGTTCTGTTTTATGGAAAGGTTTGGAATTAGAGTACATAAATCTGCATTGCCAGTTCTTTCTCCATAACCATTTATTGTTCCTTGAACATGTGAAATTCCTAATTCAACAGCAACCATTGAATTTACAACTGCGCAACCGTTATCATTTTGAAAATGTACTCCAAAATGCTGTTCAGGATATAATTCTTTAACTTCCTTTATTATTTTTTTTACTTCTGAAGGCAAGGTTCCACCATTAGTGTCACAAAAAATAAAACAATCAACTTGTGAATTTATAACTGCCTTTAAAACTTTTAAAGTAGTATCTTTATCTTCCTTGTAGCCATCAAAAAAATGCTCAGCATCAAAAAATACTTTTTTATTATTTTTTTTCAAATAATTAATAGTGTCTACTGCCATTGAAATTGCATTATCAACATCGGTTTGAAGAGCTTTTATAATATGTAGTTTTGAAGACTTTCCAACAATGCATACGTAATCTGTACCTGAATTAACTAAAGCTGCAACTTGACTGTCTTCTTCAACTTTTATGTTAAGTTTTCTTGTTGAACCAAAGCTAACAAGCTTAGCATTTTTTAATTTTAGTTCTTTTTTAGCTGTGTCAAAAAACTCTTCTTCCTTAGGAGAAGCACCTGGCCAACCACCTTCAATATAAGCAACGCCTAATTCATCAATTAATTTAGCTATCTCAATCTTATCTTTTACAGAAGGTGATATACCTTCCTGCTGAAAGCCATCTCTTAAAGTTGTATCAAAAATCTCTATTTTCATAATCTAAAAAAAAACCCTTGCAACGCAAGGGCAACAACGTTATTTACGTTGTCACTAAATAATAATTATAATTTTTTTCATTAGGACAATATTAGTTCTTTTTGGCTGGATGTCTAACAAAATAATAAATAAGGATAATTAGCATAAAAATAATTATTAAAATTGTATTTGTAGCCATAATAGGTTTTGTTCTAGTTACAAGTTCAAAAGTTTTTATTGATAAACCATCATTTTCAAAAATGATTGTATTTTCATTTATATTTTCAATTTTTGGCTCAATTATTTTACCTGGTACTTGGAGTGTAAAAGTACCATCAAATATATTTTTAAATCCTTCTAAGTTTTCTTCATCTGTAACAAAAATTTCAGCAAATTTTCCACTAATTATAAATTCTTTGTCACTTTCTAAAAAATTTATTTCTTTTATTGGTAGGAGTAATAAAGCAGTATTTTCTTCAGATTTTAGTTGTTCTAGCTGAAGCATTAATTCATCTGTAGTGTCAAAAGTATTACGAACTAAAATTCCTAAATAGTCTCCTTCTTGATAAATACTTGAACCGAAACCTTCTGGCAAATTTGATAAGATTGAATCTAATCCTCCAATTGATGATTGGCCAGTCTCAAGAGCATAAATTTGAGCTTCTTGATCTATTAAAACTACAATTGAATAGTTTCCTGAAAAATCATCATTAAATTTGATTTTCATATCCCATTTAACTTCGCAAGCTGAAAAAATTAAAAAGACTAATAAAAATTTAAAGAGAGATTTATATTTCATCAAGTTTTTTCACCATATTAATTGATGCTTCATTTCTGTGACTTATTTTTGATTTTTCCTCAGTCGTTAGTTCTGCTAAAGTTTTACCGTTAACCTCAAAAATTGGGTCGTAACCAAATCCATTATCCCCTCTTGGCTTTAATATAATTGATCCATGTAATTCCCCAAAAGTTGTTATGAGCTCACTTCCATTATAAAAACATAAAACCGTTTGAAACTTAGCTATTTTATTTGCACGATTTTGCATTAATTTGAGAAGTTTTTTTATATTTTCCTCATCTGTTGCATTTTCTCCTGCAAACCGAGCTGAAAAAACTCCTGGCATACCATCAAGTGAATCTACAAAAAGACCAGAATCGTCTGATATTACAGGTGTTTTAAAAAATTTATAATACTCTTTTGCTTTCTTAATAGCATTTTTTTCAATAGTTTCTTGATCCTCGTCAACTTCTATATTTTTGTCATCTATATATATAGAATACTTATCAGAAAATCGTTCAAAGATTTTAGAAATTTCATCTTTTTTAGATTTATTCTGGCTAGCAAAAAGGATTCTCATTTTTTATTGTTGTATTTTAAATATCTCTACAACACAATCTCTTGCTAAATTATATAAATCGTCTAAATTTTCTTTCGAGAATGGCTTACCTTCAGCATTTCCTTGAATTTCCAAAATACTAAAGTTTTCATCTAAAACAAGATTTAAGTCAACTTCAGCGCTGGAATCTTTTTGATAATCTAAATCAGCAACTATTTCACCATCAACAATCCCAACTGAAATAGCTCCTACTTTACTTTGGATTGGGTTTTGTATTAACTTTTTTTCCTTAATCATTTTATTGAAAGTATCATTTAGAGCTATCCATGCACCATTTATTGAAGCAGTTCTTGTGCCACCATCAGCCTCAAGGACATCACAGTCAACAGTCACTGAGTACCCATTGAGAACGTATAAATTACAAACTGCCCTTAAAGACCTACCAATTAATCTTGAAATTTCTTTTGATCTCCCGCTTTCATATGATTTTCTAGAAACTCTTTTCTCTGAAGACCCAGGTAACATATTGTACTCAGCTGTAATCCAGCCTTTATCTGAATTATTCAACCAATCTGGCAATCTATCGGAAATGGATACTGTTACTAAAACTTTTGTGTTTCCTGATTCATATAAAACAGAGTTTTCAACTGAGCTGACAAAATTCTTTGTTACTTTAATATTTCGAATCACGGTGATAACCTTTCTATTTTCCAACCTTTAGAGTTTTGAGTATAACAAAATCTATCATGAGTCCTGTTTTTTCTACCTTGCCAAAACTCCCAATAATTTACATTGATTTCAAACCCTCCCCAAAATTCAGGTCTTGGAACATTTGAATCTTTAAACTTTTTATCTAATGCATCAATCCTATTAGTCACTACTTCTCTATTTTGAATTACTTTACTTTGATTGGAAGCCCATGCACTTAATTGACCTCCTCTTGGTCTTGTAGAAAAATATTCATCAGAAATATTCTTATCTGCTTTTTTAGCTTGACCTTGAAATCTAACTTGTCTATGGATTTCTGGCCAATAGAAAATTCCAGAAACATTTGGGTTTAAATAGATTTCTTGGGCTTTTGGACTCTCATAATGGGTATGAAAAATGATTTTATCTCCAATTATATTTTTAAACAATACATAGCGCGATCTTGGTTGCCCATCTACAGAAGTAGCCAAAACCATAGCATTTGGCTCGTAAATTTTAGTCTCTATTGCTTCATCTAACCAGTTTGTAAATTGTTGTATAGGATTTATATTTAAATGTTCAATATGTAAATCTGAATCACTATATTCGTTTCTTAGACTTTGTATTTTTTCCGATAATTTATCCATTAATTTGCTTTGATATAATTTAAAGCAGAGCCGTTTTCAAACCATTTAATTTGCTCTTCTGAAAGAGAGTGCTTGGTAGCAATATTTATTGTGGAACCATCTACTTTTTGGAGAGTCACAAAAACTGTACTACCTGGGCTTAATTTTTCTAGATCAGTAATTGTTACTTTGTCATTTTGTTCAATTTTTTCATAATCACTTTTATCTGAAAAAGTTAATGGCAATATACCTTGCTTTTTTAGATTAGCTTCATGTATTCTTGCAAAACTTTTTACTAAAACAACCTTGCATCCTCTAAACCTTGGTTCCATTGCAGCATGCTCTCTAGAAGATCCCTCTCCATAGTTTTCATCACCAATAGCTATCCAATTAATTGAGTTTTCATGATAAGTTTTAGCTAGTTCAGGCAATGTCATTACTTCATTATTCAAAGTATTTATACCTGTTCCAGATTCTTCAGTAAATGCATTATTTACTCCAATAAATAAATTTTGAGAAATATTTTCTAGATGACCTCTAAATTTTAACCATTTACCAGCAGGTGAAATATGATCTGTTGTGCACTTCCCAACAGCTTTCATAATCACAGTCATACCTAAGTAATTATTTGAATCAAAAGCAGCAAATGGGGTTAATGCTTGGAGTCTTTCAGAATTTGGATCAATTATAACTTCAACATCATTGTCATCACTTGGTTGAATAAAACCTTCAAGGGTGCTTGAAAAACCTTCTGAAGGTAATTCTTCAGCAATCGGAGGTGTAAGTTTTACTTCCTCCCCTGCTTCATTAATTAAAGAATCATTTAAAAAATCAAATTCTAATGTACCTCCTAAAGCTAATCCAATAACTGACTCTGGCGATCCTATGAATGAAAGAGTTTCTTTGTTACCATCATTTCTAGCTGGAAAATTTCGATTATAAGATGAAACTATTGTGTTTCTTTCTCCATCAGAAATATCATCTCTCTTCCACTGACCTATGCAAGGACCACAAGCATTGGCTAACACTGTTGCACCAATAGCCTCTAAATCTTTTAAATAACCATCTCTTTCAATTGTTGCTCTTGTGACTTCTGATCCTGGAGTAACCATCAAAGGAACTTTTGACTTAAGTCCTTTTTTTGCTGCTTCTCTAGCAATAAATGCTGCTCTACCTATATCCTCATAGGAGGAATTTGTACAAGACCCAATTAAGGCGTTAGAAATTTTTACAGGATAGTTATTTTCCAGTGCATCTTGTTTTAATTGAGTTATTGGACGTGCTAAGTCTGGGGTATGTGGTCCAACTATATGTGGAACAAGTTCATTTAGATTAATCTCTATAACCTGATCAAAATACTTTTCTGGATTTTCAAACACTTCTTTATCAGCAGTTAGCAAATGCATATTTTTTTCTGCTAATTCTGCAATATCATTTCTTGCAGTAGCTTTTAAATACTCCATACCTTTTTTATCAAAAGGAAAAATTGAACATGTAGCACCAATTTCAGCACCCATGTTGGTGATAGTTGCTTTACCAGTCGTAGAAATTGATTCAGTACCCTCTCCAAAATATTCAACAATTGCATTAGTGCCGCCTTTTACTGTCAAAATCTCTGCAACCTTTAAAATAATATCCTTTGGAGAAGTCCAACCATTTAAAGTACCAGTTAATTTAACCCCGATTAACTTAGGAATTTTTGTATTGAAAGGCATACTTGCCATCACATCTACAGCATCAGCTCCTCCAACACCAATAGCAACCATCCCTATTCCTCCAGCATTTGGAGTATGACTATCTGTACCTATCATCATTCCTCCAGGAAATGCGTATTGCTCAAGAACAACTTGGTGAATTATCCCAGCTCCTGGACCCCAAAATCCAATGTTATATTTTTGTGATGCAGTTCTTAAAAAATCAAACACTTCTTTATGTGTTTTGTTTGCAACTTTTAAATCACTATTTGCACCTTTATAAGCTTGAATTAGATGGTCACAATGAACCGTGGTTGGCACAGCAGTTTCAGGTAGATCAGCTTGCATAAATTGCAATAAAGCCATTTGTGCTGTTGCATCCTGCATAGCAACTCTATCAGGTAAAAAATCACCAAACTCTAGACCTCTTTCAAGTGAAACTTCATTAATGTTTTTTGAGTGCCCATACAATATTTTTTCTGCGAGAGTCAATGAATCCATTTTTCTTTTTCTTAATTCAGCAATGTTATTCTCAAGTATTTGATAAACATTTTCAACAAGTTCAATATGTGTTTTTGAAAGGTCCATGTTGATAATTATATATTTAATTCAGTGTAATCAAGAGATTATCGATACTCTGAACAATTAATTTTAAATTCACAAAATTGACACCAATCACCTAGAGTATATTTAGCTGACATGGCATCAAATGGTAACCACGATGCAGGCTTTTTTGAAATTTCAATAAATTTCTTTTTTACTGATTCCAACTCGCTTAATTCAAATCGCCTTTCTTTATTAAATGTTTGATCATTAAGTGAATAAATATGTAAAACAATAACCTCATCAGTTTTTAGAAGTAGAGATGCACCTAATGCATATAGTTGAGCTTCTAAAAGATCTTCAGGAATTTCTGGACGTGTTTTAAGCTCTATAACAATTGGTATACCGTCTGCTCTTCCAACAAGATCAGCTTTTCCCATATAAATAGTTGCAACTTTTTTATCAATTACTTCACCATCTTTTGTACTGAGTCCATCAACAATACATGTAAAACCTAATTGATATTCTGAGTCCGTAATATTTAAGTTTTTATACTCCTTTAATTGTGAAACAAGTTCTGAATATTTCTTGAACAAATTTTCTCTTGTTAGCACTTCTTCATCATTTGTTAAATTGTTGAATGAATCAATATTGTTTGTGTCCAAAAAATTAGAATTATTAACTAACATCTTTTGTGTATAAGTATGAAACTTTGTAGCTGTCGATTCCGTCTCAAACTCTACATAATCTTCCCTAGGAAGTCCATATTGTACATTCCACGCAGCTCTTCTCTCACAATTATTTAACTTAACTAAATTGGTTTTAGAAATTTTTACTTCGCGAACTCTATTTGTAATTTTCTCAGCATTAATAAGTGGAAATTGACCGCATCGTGATGACATATTACATACTGTGCATTGATCTCCTGGGTTTCTTTTTTGTCTGTTATTTAAATAGTTATTTAATATTTCAAAATGTTGTTCAATAATCTCATCAGGATTATCAATTAATTCTATATCCTGAAGTTCATTTTTTTCTAAAGCAGCTGTTATATAACTTTCATTTTCTTGTTTAAACTTTGTAATTATGGCCCGATCGATTAAAGCTGGATCGGGATCGTGTGCTGTTTTCAATTTAACAAACTCAGTGCTAATTCCATCATTATAGGTGTAGGTAAAATGCGAAGTAATAGCGTACTCCTCTTCATTAATTTCTTGAGTTGACTCTTTAGTTATATAACTAAAATCAAATTCAACATTTGTTTTTGGATAAAGCTCTCTAAATTTTGTAAAAAGATTTATAAGAATGTTTTTTTGTATTTCATCGTAGAACTGAAAATTATTTTTTTCTGCAATCGCAATTGAAGTTTCTTCAATTGCATCATTGTTCATCCAATCGATAATTGCTTGATTGAGGTCTTTCCATCGTTGTAATTTTGGTGCAGCTAGTTGGTTGTTTTTACCAAGTGAACTATGGCACTCTGAAATTTTTTTTATCTGACCAGTAGAAAAAGTATTATCTTTATGAGCCATGTATAAATTATAGCTACTAAGCTTACTGGCTTGATGATTTGAACCTGTGACTTCTTCCTTGTAAGGGAAGCAGTCATTATTTCCAATCTAAAATCAAATTTAAATTTAGGACTAAAATAATTTTTAAATGAGAAAAAATACAACGAAACGACCAATTAGAAAATTTTTAGCTTTATTTTTTACAATTTCTGCATTTAATGGAATCTTTTCTGATTATGAAAATGATGTACCTACAGAAGAAACTATTGGCGGAGTAATAATTGTATTATTAATAAATTATTTTCTTTTACGTCCTACAAAAAAAATTAATGATGAAGTTAATGAAAATAATAACTTTGAAGCGGATGTAGTTGATTTAGAAGATAAATATGATGAAATACAAGCAGATACCCAAGAAATAAATTACGATCAAAAACGTTCCAAAGACAGCAATCCTGTGAAAGACAAGCAAAGTTATATATCTAGAATTTTTCAGGGAAAAACAGATAGATATTAATTTCCGTAACTAATTTGTCTGATACTGACTGTTTTTACACCAAAAGCGGGTCAAAAGCGGGTCACTTTGTATTTTTTCTTACTGAATTACTGAAAAACCCTTGTGGGCGCTACAGGATTTGAACCTGTGACTTCTTCCTTGTAAGGGAAGCGCTCATTAGTAACAAATTAAAACTTTTTATACTACCCAAAAGTCATAAAACATAACATGAAGGTAAAAGAGAAATTGTAGAATACAATTATGCAAAAAAGAATATCTCAATCTTTTAAAATAATTTTTTCAAAACTGTACCCAAATTTTGATAACAATGAAATTAAAAATTCTGAACAATACTTTAACTTTATACTTAAAAATTACCCAGATAAAAGTGATATACAGCAACTTAAGTTTTTCTTTTTTATTTTTTCATTAGGTGTAAGAAAAATATTCATAAAAGATTCTTCTATACCAAAATTAATAAATAATTTACAAAGTTCTAACTTTGCTCTTTTTCGAAAGCTAGGATCAGGAATAATTGCACTGTTTGGATTAAGCACTGCGAGATCATTAAATGGAGAAGGTTCTGTTTACAAGTACTTTAACTACCCGGTTTATAAAAACTCAAACATTCAAGATAAAGATATTTCATTACCTAAAAATATAGAAGTAGCAGTGATAGGAAGTGGCTCTGGTGGAGGTATAGCCGCTAACTTACTGAGTAAAAAATATGAAGTAGGGATTTTTGAAAAAGGTAAATATGCAAATGGTGAAACTAATAATGAAACATTTGGTTATCACAATTTTTATGAAACATATGCAATTCAACAAACAAGGGGTTACAAAGTCTTACTCTTAGCCGGTTCAGGAATAGGAGGAGGTACAAGTATAAATTGGACAACTTCTCTAAGAACCCCTAATCAAATATTGAGTGAGTGGGATACTCTTACAGGACAGAATAATTATTTCAATTCAAGTGAATTTAGTAATAGTTTGGATTATGTTTGCAAACAATTAAATGTCGATGATAAAAATAATAATATCCCCCAAAAAGAAATTAAATTTGCTGAAGGGTTAAAAAAGAACAATTTAGGTTACAAAATAATTCCAAGAAATACTAGCAATTCAGATTGTACTGAATCTGGATTTAGTACATTTGGGCATAGTGATGAAAGTATAATTTCATCCTTTAGAGCTTGGTTTAGTGAAAATAAATTTAATTCAAATAATATTTTTAGTAATTCAAAAGTACAGAGTCTTGTTATATCAAAAGGTAGAGCAACACATATTAAAGTTGAAGGTATAGAACATGATGTTGAGGTAGAAAAAGTGATACTTGCTGCAGGTTCACTCAACACTCCAAAAATCTTGCTTAATAGTGGATATAAAAATAAACACTTAGGTCAGCATTTAAAACTTCACCCAGTATCTGGTGTTGCTGGCAAATTCTCGGAACATCAAAACCCCTGGGAGGGAACTATGCAAGGAATCTATTCAGATGATAATTTATTTAGAAAAAACAATTATGGTTATCTCCTTGAAGGACTTCCAATGCACCCTAGTCTTTTCTTCCCTTTCTTCCCGAATAATAAAGATGACTTTGGCGAATTTATTAAAAGCTACAACTATTGGTCAGGAAGTATTGTATTAACTTCGGATACGAGTTCAGGCTCAATAATAAATAAGAAAGCACAGCATTTATGGGATTATAAATTAAATGATTTTGATCATGAAAATTTATTACATGGGATAGAAAATCTTGTAAGAGTAAATTATTCAGCTGGTGCAGAAGAGATCATGGTTGCTGCTTCACCAACAATGCATTGGAAAAAATCTTCTAAAGAAAATATTGAAGATTTCATTAAAAAGATCAGAGAAATTAGGAATCAGCCTTTTAGGATGCTTTTAGGATCAGCGCATCAAATGGGGACTGCTCGAATAAATCCTAATCCGGAGCAAGGAGTTGTTGATTTAAATGGTAAAGTTCATGGATTAGAAAATGTTTATATTGTAGATTCTTCTACCTTCCCAAGATGTTCAGGTGTAAATCCAATGATTACTATTCAATCAATGAGTCATTTTTTAACAAATAAAATTTAATTAAGGATAATTAATATCCGGTTCATATAATTGGCCAGGGTATTTTCCTAAATCTATAAATAATCCTTTTCCTTCAATATGAACTTTGTCACCTTTTACAATTGATGACTCTAAATAAAGCTTCTTTCCATCGATTTTTGTAACCCAAGCTTGAAGTTCAAATTCAATTTCTACTGGAACTGGATATATATAATTTATTTCTAAATTTGCTGTGACACATGATTTTTCATGTGTCACACATGAATATCCCATTAAGTCATCTAGAGCAGCAGAAAGTATACCTCCATGAACTAAGCCTGGACCACCTTGAAACCTAGATTCAAAAATATAATCAGTTATAATTTTTGAATTTGATAATTTAGGGACAATCTTCATTCCATAATGATTTTGAGAACCTGAAACAAAAGTTTCTGGCCACCATTCAGTTAGTTTTTCAACTTCACTCCAACGCTCTGGATTTGGAATATCGAGTACATGCCCTGTTATGTATTTATAATTCATCTTTAGATAGTTTAGATAGATCTTTTCTTAAGGACTCATTTATATATGCATTTGTTAAATCAGCCCTTGTTCTCTCAATCAGTGCTCTTGAGTTATCAGCATATCTACGCAAACCTCCTGTTATTGCATCGGGATAATCTAATTCATTTAAAATTTCTAATGAATCTTCCATAATGTCCAAATATTTTTCTGCTGAGTTTAAATCTAGTTTTCTCAAATTTTCAAGAGCCTTTCTTCTCCACTCACCAATAACATCACCTATTCCTTGAACATAACTTGATGGATGAACATTAAAATTTTCAAAAGATTCTAAGCGGTTAGTGGTTTCAAAAATAAAAAATAAAGTAGCTTCAACAAATTCTCTTTCAGCGTCAATAACATAACCTGCATAATTTATTTCTGATGTTCCTTTTGTAATACTCTTTAGTTTTTTGATTTTATTTTTAGCTTTACTCAAATAAACTTTTGACTCTTTTGTCTCATTTCGGTGTAAAAATCTTATAGATTTTGAACAATCTCTAATTATTTCTCTTGAAATTGTAAGTGATTGTTCCCTAATTTTATTTATTGAATCAAAGGAAGTTATTAAATTATCTAAATTTTTATCAATATCGGACAAATTAGACTGCTTGTCTTAATAACTCAATATTATTATCTTCATAATTTTCAATAGTTCCTGTAAAGGAAATATTTGCTTTTTGTATTGCTGAAGACCTAACTTGGAAACTTAAATAAGCATAAATTGCAAAAAGAACATCTACGATTAAATGAAAGATAAAAATTGGAACTGATAAAGCCTGCAGTGCAGTAAAAAAAGAAATTAGTGATGTTAATCCTAATAAAGTAAACCCTTTTCTTTGTTTACTAACCATAAATTCATATTCATTAGTAAATTTTTTATTGTTATTTCTTGAAAATTGTAATTCAGGAAAAACAACAGCAACTGATAATGATATTAATAATGTAAGTAAAACTAGTGTTGAACTCATGCCCTGTCCCAACGTTTAATTAAGATAATAATAACTTAAAATTTCAAACTTTGCAGCGTTTAGAATTTATTTTCATTTCCTTGCAACAACCTTTTAATGTTATCTTTATGTTTAAAAAATATTAACAATACGATTATGAGTAGTAGTAATTTATCAATTGAGGACGTGGACTGTAAAAATAATATTATCCCCGATACCAAAACAGTACTTAAGCTTGCAATTGCAGAAACTCTTGTTGTTTTAAACAAAATAAAATAAAGAAAAATTAATAAAAATATATTTATATTTTGAAATAGCCCATTTTCAAAAAGGTACCCATTAATAGAATTTTGGAAATTTAAAGCAATGTACACACCAAAAAATGTTGCGACACCTTTACCGCCTTTAAATTTATAGAAGATAGGATAAATATGTCCAACTATTGCCAAAGCTCCATATAAAATAGCATTGCTAGAAGTTGATAAAAAAATAACCGGAATTAACCCTTTAAGAACATCACCAAGTAAAACTATAACTGCAAATTTTTTACCAAAATTTCTCATAACATTGGAAGTTCCTGGATTTCCACTTCCTAATTGGGAAATGTCAGTCTTTTTAAAAAAAGAAACAACATAAGCAAAATTTATTGAACCTAAAAAATAACTTAATAAACCAAATAAATACTCCATTTCTTAGAGTTTAATTCAATACTTCTTAATAAGATGTATAGTACAAATAGAATTTTTAAAAAATGGTTATTAAATCTTGTACAGAAAAAAAACGATTTAGTAGTGAAATTGAAGCAAAACGAGAGAGATTACATATTGAAAAAGAGTATAAAAAAAAATTTAGAATTTACGAATGTAGTAACTGCAACGGATGGCATTTTTCGACTATAAATTAACATGATGGAATTGTTTTTAGGATTAGTTCAAGGAATTACGGAGTTTCTTCCAATTTCTTCTAGCGGTCATTTAGTTGTACTTTCGAATATTTTAAATTTAGAGAATTATGGGACGGAAAAAATTACTTTCTTGCATTTAGGTACACTTTTTTCAATATTAATTTATTTCTTTAATGATTTAATTGGAATTGTTAAAAAGAGCTCATCATTTTTTAAATATTTAAAATTAATTTTAGTTGGTATTATTCCAGCTGGTATTGTTGGTTTAACTCTACCTATAGAAAAAGTTATAGATTCCAGTCAATATATATTACTAATTACTGGAGCATCATATTTATTTCTTTCTGTATTACTAAATAAAACTGATCTCATACTTGAAGGTCAATTAAAAATTGAAGATTTAGATTTAAAAAAATCATTTTTAATAGGGATAGCTCAAAGTATTGCCTTGCTGCCAGGAATCTCAAGATCTGGTATAACGATTGCAACAGGTGTTTTTCTTAAGCTCAAAAAGAATGAAGCAGTATTTTTTTCTATGCTTCTGGGAATCCCAACAATTTTTGGAGCTTGGCTATTTACTTTTGTAAGAAACCCTATTCAAATTGGTGTTGAATCAATTGGACCTTTTTTAGTTGCATTTATCTCAGGATTAGTTGCAATTAAAATTCTTTTACAATTTACAGTAAATTCCAAACTTAAAATTTTTTCTTACTATTGTTTCGTTTTTGGGATAGTAAGTATTGTCTCGTATTTTATTTAATTGTTAAATCAATAGGTTTTTTCTTAGGCTGTTGTTTAATAATTTCTTGAGCAATTTGTTTAATGCTATCAAATATCTTTTTGTCGCTAACTTCAAAAAGATTGTTCATTTCAGATGCAATTGTAATATCTTCATTCAATGGTATTGATCCTAGTAACGGAACACTTAGTTTTTCAGCTAGTTTATTTCCTCCGTCTTTTCCAAAAGGATAAATTTTCAAATCATCTAACTGCATAAATGACATGTTTTCAATAACTCCAATGATGCTTGCATTAACTTTTTTTGACATAATACCTGAACGCTCAGCAACTATAGTTGCATTAGATTGAGGTGTTGTAACTACAATATTTTCAAAATATTTCAAAAACTGAGAAAGTGATATGGAAACATCACCAGTACCAGGAGGCATATCAATCAACAAAATATCGATGTCTTGCCATAAAACTTCGAATAAAAATTGCTCAATTGCCTTGTGTAGCATAGGGCCTCTCCAAATAACTGCCTCATCTTGTTTTACAAAATATTCCATTGAAATAACACTTAAATTATTTATTTTTGAAGGAAAGATACGTTCATTAAATGGAATTGGTGGAAATTTAGCACCTAAAATCTTTGGTATTGAAAACCCCCAAATATCAGAGTCTAAAATTCCTACTTTTTTACCCAACTCATCAAAAGCTATACCTAATAATGAAGTTACAGTAGACTTTCCGACACCGCCTTTTCCAGATGTTATACCAATAATTCTTTTGTTTTTATGGAAATTATTTTTTAAATTATCACCACTTATATCAGCACCAACTAATTTTGAAACTTGATTAATTTCATCTTCACTAGGCTCTAAAAACTTTAATTTAAAGTCCCCTACTTCATCAAATCTGTGTTTTAAAACATCTCTTACCCACTCTATTTCAGTAAAGTCAACTAGTTCGATAGAATTTTTCTTTATTTTTTTAATCGCTTTTAATTCAGCAAGTGATTTATTAAAACCGGGATAAACTATATTTTCTATATCCATCTTTAATATTGTATTTCTATTGTGTAATAAACTTAATTTATGATTAAAAGAAATCGGATATTAGTCTTGTTAACTTTTACATTATTAATAATTGTTTTATTTACAAATATAAAAAATGACCAAACACTCGTAGTTGAAAAAAATACATCAATTAATAACGGTGTTGAAGTTAAAGGTTTAGAAAAAGTAATCGATTTAGATGTCGATATTCAAAATAATGAATTTATAGTTTTAAATATTTGGGCAAGCTGGTGTATTCCTTGTAAAAGTGAAGTTTCTGAACTTAAAAAAATCTCAAATACAAAGGGGTACTTCGTAGTTGGAATTTTAGTTGAGGACACTATAGAAAATGGCGAAGAGTTTATCGAAGAAAACAATATTACTTTTCAAAACATACTAGACCCTGATAACTCAGAATTAATTATTTCACAATTTTACTGGTCAGGAATACCAACAACAATTTTACTTAACAAAGAGTTTGAGGTGATTCAGACATTTAACGGTGAAATAACTTCCGATGAAATATTTAACTTTTCAGATTAAGTTTTATTTTTAAAAAATTTTATAATTGAATAATGGATCTAATACTTTTTTGGAGAATTTTTTTAATACTCGGTAGTTTATTGTATCTTGGTGCTTCTGGCTTATTTACTCTTAAATTAATTGCTGCTTCTACAGGCAGAAAAAGAATTATAGATATTTTTATAAGGTAGTTAGTAGCGGGGGTAGGATTTGAACCTACGACCTCTGGGTTATGAGCCCAGCGAGCTACCAGACTGCTCCACCCCGCGCTGATTTATTAATAATAATTGTAAAAAAATATTAACTCAAGAAGATTAATTGTTATTTAATAAATCTACAGCTTGTTGAACAAGTCGTTGAGCTCTTTCAATTAAATCTTGATATGCACCTAAATTTCCATTAGAAAGTTCATCTTGAGCTTTGTCAAAAGCTTCTGATGCTTTAACTAATAAGTCTAAAGGTTTAAGTTGATCTTCTGTTTCATCTAAATCATTTGACGTTTCACCAAAAATACTTTCAATTGCCTCTGATAAAGTTTCCTTCATAATAATTTTGTCTTGAAAAACAACCACCACAAATTTGAATTCAGGTAGAGGGTTTTGTTCACCTTGAAGATATATTGGTTGGTAGTAAATAATTGACTGATTTATTGGAACTACAAATAAGTTCCCTTTAATAACACTTGAACCTTGTTGGTCTAGAAGTGTGAAGATTTGAGATATGTCTGGATCTTGATTAATACGAGTAGCTACTTGGCTTGCACCATCAACAAACTCACCTTTAGGTAACCTAAAATCAATTAACTGTCCATAATTTTCTGGATCTGAATCAGCAACAAGAAAAGAAACCATGTTAGGTCTATTTTCAGGATTAAATGGTTGGAATAGAAGATAACTTAAATCACTCTCACCTGGGAGGCTCATCAACAAGTAATAAGGAAGCGTTGGCTTGAATCCAATTTCTCTAAACTCTCCTCTTAAAGTCGCAACTCTTTGTGTGTTTGAAGAATCTGTTGGTATAACCCAAGGATCTTCATCTGCATAAAATACTTTTGGATCAATCATATGATAGTCTCTATACATATCTGCTTGAATTGTGAATAAATCTTCTGGATATCTGATATGATCTAATAACTTATCAGACATTGATTCTTTTTTTGAAAAAAGTTCTGGGAAAATTTTTTGATAAGATGTAATAATTGGATCACTCATGTCAGTTACATAAAATGTAAGCGTTCCATCATATGCATTTACTACAGCCTTAACTGAGTTTCTTAAATAATTAAAATTTACTGGTAGTCCTGAATTTTCTTTTAATCTTCGGGTGTCTGCTGGTTGAGCATAAGGATACTTATCAGATACAGTGTACATATCTATAATCCAATATAAATTTCCTTCTATCAAAGCTAAATAAGGATCATTATCGGTATAAAGAAATGGAGCAGCTTTTTTTACTCTACTGATGACATTCCTTTCCATAATTAGTTTTGAATCATCAGAAAGCTGATTAGAAATCAATAAATTTAACTCGCTATATCTTAGCGCAAAACCAAGTCGTCTAAAAAATGTACCTATACCAACACCACCATCACCAGAGTAGTTTGTGTATGCTACTGATTGACCTTCAGTAGACAAAGGATAATCAACTTCTTCTTGTAAAGAATTAACCACAACATACTGTTCAGATTCAGCAGCTTCTCCAAAATATATCCTCGGTTGAGCTACTTCAAGTTCTTTAACTGTTGTTGTAGCAGGAACTCCTTTAACATAAAAATCAGGCTGACCTTGGCTAGCAACATTATTTGCAGGGCTAAATACAACTCCAAAACCGTGAGTATATTGGAGCCTCTCATTTACCCAACCAACAGCTGGTAAGTTAGTCTGATCTAACTCTCTTGCAGCCACCATAACTTGAGTTAATACACCATTTATTTCATATCTATCAACATCAACTTCATCTAAAGCATAGTAAGCCCTTATCTCTTGGAGTTGGCTGTAAGTTTCAGAAAGCACGGTAGGGTCCCAAAGCCTTATGTTATCAATTGTTTGAGAATTAGCTGCAATATCTTCATTTGATAAATTAGGAGTTGCAGAAAATGACTTTTCTTCAATTTTATTTAAACCGTATGCAAGCCTTGTATACTCAATATGATTCTCAACATAAGCTAGTTCTTTATTTAATTCATCAGGAACTACTCTAAATCTTTGTATTGCTGCTGGTACTAGGCCACCTACAATAACAGAAACTGCAAGCCATAAACTAATTGCGGTAGCTGGTAGTAACCAACCTCGTCTTTTTATGTTTACTAAAAGCAATATTGCGCCAAACAATGAAATTAAAATTAATAAATTTAATGCTGGTAAGTGTGCAACTACATCGGTGTAGCTAGCACCAAAAACCTTACCTCTTGGGGAATACAACAATTCAAGTGCATCAAGTCTATATGCAAGAGCTTTTAGTACAGCTATAAATGCTAATAGAACCGATAAATGAGCTTTCGCTCCACTACTAACATCAGGTAAACGTCCTTGTCTTAATTGTAAAGCCCCTGTAGCAACAAAAAATAAAACAATGATTAAGGAAGTAAAAATTACTAATTGGAATCCCCATGAAACAAATAGTCTATAAAGTGGTAACCCAAAAACATAAGTAGACACATCATATTCAAATATTGGGTCTACAACATCAAATTGAGTTCTATTAAGAAATAGCAATACCTGTTCCCAAAGCTGTGAAGTTCCTGCTCCAAGAAACAATGCTAAACCTACTGAACCCAGCAATCTATATCTAGCAAACCTTTCGTTTGTCCAAGCTCTAAATCTAGATAGTGGATCTTGAGATTCAAAAGACTCAAAAATATCCATAACTGGAGTAGCTCTAACTGCAAACTTTAAATTGGTAAAAATGAAAATAAATGCTAAAAGTGAAGTACCTACTACTAACCCAGATTTAGTAATCAAAATCTTTAGCCATACAGAATTTAAATTTATTGAGTCAAACCATAAATAATTTGTAAAGAACGTAGCGATAGCTCTGGTAATAGAGAATCCGATTATTACAATAAAAACAATAAAAGAAAGTCCTCTCCTGTCATTATTGCTTTGTACACCACCGATATTGACCATATATATAGTTTATTTATATCCTGTTTTTAACTAGAACTATGATTTAAGATAACTTCTAATGCTTCTTCGAAACTTTCAACTGGTATTATTTTTGTTTTATCATCTTGATAACTTTTGGCATCATCGTAATTAGCAACTGGAACTAGAATAATTTCGGCTCCAGCATTTTTGGCTGCTATAACTTTCTGCTTAACACCACCAACTGGACCTACTGAACCATCAATTTCAATTGTTCCAGTTCCTGCAAATACTTTTGAGTTTGTAATATCCTCTTCTGTTAATAAATTGTATACATTCAATGCCATCATAAGTCCAGCTGAAGGTCCGCCAACATTGCCAGTCTTTATATCGACATTAAAAGGGAATTCAAAACTTTCGTTTACTGTACTCGCTAAAAAACCAACCATCGGCTCACCTTCGTATTCAACGTGTTCAATTAAGTTTGTTGTTACAAAAATATCATCTTCAACACCATTAATACTTCTGGTAATTCCAATTTTGATTTCATCTCCTATTTTGTAAGTTCTAAGTGTTGCAATAAATTCTGTTGTAGATTCAATTTTGAGATCGTTTATTGATGTTATTAAATCTCCTCTTATTAATTTATCTTTTACAGGAGAATCATCCAGTAAACCAACAACTAAAACTCCGTCACCTGTAGTTGAAATATCATATCCAAGTTCGTTTAATGCAACTGCAATTGCAACATTTTCAGATGTTTTCATATTTTGTAAACTAATTTGAGTTAATTCATCAGGTGTAACGCCATTAGGCAAAATTACCTCTCTTGGATAAAGGTCTATCCTATTGTCAATAAATGACCAAAGATAAACTAAATAGTTTGCTTCGTCTCGCCTCACTGTAAGTTGATATAGGTTTCCAGTAAACGGGAAAACATTTTGACTTTCAATTTCAATATCCCACTGGTAAGGAGGTCCCGGTGACATGAAGTAATAATCTGTTTTTATAAGTGTTAGTGTTGAAGGAAATACTAAAAGCACTATTAGGAAAACTACAAATTTTTTATTTTTCTTAAAATAAGCTTTCATATGTTAATAGTAGGTTTACACAAAAATAAAGAGCCGGTATAGTAACCGGCTCTTTATGATAAATTATTTAAAATTTATGCGCAAGGACCACTAGTCCAATCATAAGATTGTGCAGTAGGTCCAACGTAACTCGGTGCTAGCAATCTAGCGCCGCTGGCAATACTTCCATCAGGTATATTTATATAGCTATCATTATCAGCTCTATTTTGACCTAATTCTCTAGTTTGCATCATTCCGTCTGACTCTACATAGACGTTTGCAGCAGCTCTTCTAATGCCTTCACGAGTTAAATCTCCACCTTTATAAGCAGCTTCTAGAACTCCTTTTAAGTGATATTGTGAAGACCAACCAGCAACCAAGAATGAGCTTGCTGATTCTACACCCATTTGAGCTAAAGTAGCACGCATTGTTTGATGTGCAGTCGTATCTGCTTCATAAGGTGCAACCCAAGCCATGCTATACATAGCTCCAGACTCAAATAAAGCCTTTAATGGAAAACCTTCTTGAACAAATGCATCGTTATATGAAGGTGCAGCCATCATGGCAATTGGAGTCAATCCTTGTTGGTATGCTCCACCAGCAACTTGTGCCATTTGTGTTGGGCCAACAGCTGGGAAATAAGCATCCACAGGTTGAGTTACCATTAGTCCAACGGCTTGAGCTACGTCAAACTCTAATGTTGGTGGTAAATATTCCCATGCAACAGTAATTCCATTTTTTTCTGCTGCTACCTGAATTCCAGCAGCCCAGTCATTACCATAGTCACCAGCAAATCCCATAATTCCAATAGTTTTTATATCTACTGGTAAGCTTGCAATAGCCCAGTCAAGAGCATTCATGCCATCTGCACAATAAGCAGATCCGAATTCAACTACTAAGCCTTTGTCGACTGATTTATATGACCAACCTGAATACCAACTCATTGGAGCTCCAATCATACTATCTTTATCCATTTCATCTAAAATAAATAAAGTTTGTGGAGTTCCTAAACTCATTGCTAAAGCAGCAACTTTGTCTCTTTGAGAGTTATATACTTCAAGATGTTTTTGTGGATTGTAACTGGTATCTCCCCCTTCTACAATCGCAACACTGTAATCTCCAATTCCTCCAGCAGTATTTGCCCAGAGCCAGAAAGCTCTTTGAGCAGTCTCTAGAGCAGGAGCAACAGCAGCATATGGACCTGTGTAGTCATTTAACATACCTAGGTAAATACATCCTTTTGATGGATCAGCTCCAGTAGGAACTCCCCCAACTGCTTCAGGACATGGTTCTGCAGTTACACCAACTCCAGTTTTAACTGACGTAGCCGTGGTAACAGCAGGAGAATCTAAAGTCTCAACAACAGTCTCGACTGTTTCTTCTACTGTTTCTTCAGCGGTACCACCGCCACACGCAGCTAATACTAAGGCTAGAATTGAAAAAATAATGATTCCTTGCTTACGCAATGGTTTCATAATCCCCCCTAAATTTATTAGTACTAATGATATTAGATTACTAGAACTTTTTGAATCTAGTAGGAAAAAGGCCAAGCTTTAAAATAATTGCGTAACCTAAACCAAATCCCCCATAACCCTCTTGGTTCAAAAATTAGAAATATTATTATAAATAAACCAAATATAACTCGTTCAATTTGCCCGGTTGATAAAGCTAGTCCCTGACCAAAATTTTCAAGAGAATGTAATACTGTTTGAATTGTTCCAGGAAGCAATGAAAAGAACAAAGCACCAAATAATGGCCCTAATACGGTTCCTACTCCTCCAATAATTACAATCGCAACAAAAGTAACAGAATATAATAAATTAAATGTGCCTGGCTCAACACCACCGCTGACTGTAAAAAGTAAAGAACCAGCTATTCCAGCATAAAAACTTGAAAGTGCAAAAGCAGAGGACTTAAATTTATATAAATTTATACCAATCGCTTCGGCAGCTATATCTCTATCTCGGATTGCAGAAAAAGCTCGGCCAGTTCTAGATCTAGTTAAATTTTTTACCCCTAGCCCACATAAAATGCATACGATTAAAGCAAGAATGTATAATAACTGATTTTTTTCTAAATAATAGCTTCCAATATTTAATCCATTATCGAAATTAAATCCTAACAAAACAACTTGTGCAGTCTTCCTACCTAAACCTGCACCACCGGTAAAAGTTTTAAAATTTGAAAATAAATGAGAACCTATAAATACTAATGCTAAAGTTACTAATCCTAAATTTAAACCTTTAAGTCTTACAGCAACTGGTGCTACCATTAAGCCAACCAATGCTGCAAAAATACCACTTAGTGGTAACCAAATAACCATATCTAATTCAAATCCTACAACATAACTTGTTGCAACTCCTCCTAACACTGCTGATGTGTAAGTTCCAATTCCAACAAATACGCCATGAGCTAAACTTATTTGGCCGGCAAATCCAGATACAATATTTAAACCCCAAGCTGCTACAGCTATTAGAAATGCTGTTGTTAATAATAATATCCAGTAATCTGAGGCAACAAAAACCAGACCAATGGAGAAAATAATCATCAAAGCAAACCAAAATTTTTGAGTATTATTTGATAAAATTGCAGATTCTTTTTTGTAATCGACAAATAAATTTGGTCTACCTCTCATACTCTTTCAACTTCCTCTGTTCCAAATAATCCATCTGGTTTGACTAATAAAATTGCAAACATAATTAAGTATGGAGCTAACAAAGAAAAGCCGCTTCCAAGTGAAAATCCTATTACAGACTCAATACTTAATTGATAATATGCAACATACCCTTGAGTTAAACCAATTATCAATGAACCTATTACAGCTCCTGGTATTGAATCAAGCCCACCAATAACAACTGCAGGTAACGCTCGAAGTGCAGATATAAAGCTAAATTGAGTTAAGGTATTAAAACCTCCAGTAATAAAAAAACCGGCAAGAGAAGCTAAAATTCCTGCAATAAACCAAACTAATCCAAATATTTTTCCTACATCAATACCTTGTGCCAATGCAGCCTCTTGATCTAAGGAGGTTGCTCTCATTGCAACACCATATTTTGATTTTTTAAAGAAAATCGAGAGTAAAATTATCACCAATATCGCAGTAAAAAAAGCTGTAATTTCTAAGTATTTTAATGTAACGCCGTTAATTGTTAACGAACCAAAATTCCCAAAATTTGGAAACGGATCACCTAAATATCTTGGGTTTAAACCTATCCAGTTGTCTAAGACAGTTCGTAATAGTATATCTATTCCAATTGTAAGGATAGCTACAGAAAATACAGGTTCACCAACCATTGGTCTCAAAAAAGTTCTTTCAATAATTAAGCTTAAAATACCAGTAAAAAATATACCTACAATCAATGAGAGCCAAAAAGGTAACCCCCTATCAATTGCGAAAGCACTTATAATACCTGCACCAACTACTGCTAGTGCTGGTTGAGCAAAACTCAAAACGTCCATTGCTTTATAAATTAATACAAACCCAATTGCAACAAGTGAGTACACAGCACCTAAGGCTAGACCTTCAGCGGTTGCTTGTAGAAAAATTGTCATTTATACATTTCCTCAATTAAATCTTTAAATTGGTCTATTAAAACATTCCTTTTAATTTTTTGAGTTGCTGTAAGCTCGCCTTCTTCGTGATCAAGTTCTTTTGGAATCATCCTAAATTTTCTAATTTCTAATGTAGAAGTATTTTCATTTGCTTTTTGAATTTCTTTCCAAACTAACTCTTTTACTTCTTCTTTTTCTGAAAGGTCTCTATAAGTCGTATAAGGAATGTTTTTTCGTAAAGCCCAATTTGATACAGTGTCAAATTCTATACAAATTAAGACTGACAAGAACTTCCTTTTATCGCCTATAACGATTGCATCTTTTATGAACGGAGAAACTTTAATTTTATTTTCAATTTCAGATGGTGATACGTTTTTTCCTCCACTGGTTATTATGATATCTTTTTTTCTATCGATAATTTTAAGAAACTCACCTTCGAATACTCCAACATCACCTGTATGAAGCCAGCCATCTTCATCAATAGTTTCTTTAGTTGCTTTGTCATTCTTAAAATATCCTTTAAAAACTGCACCGCCTTTAGTTAAAATTTCACCGTCTTCAGCAAGCTTAATTTCCATTCCATGATTGGGAACTCCAACTGTTCCTAATTTAATTTTTTTGTCATTATTTCCAGACGCATAACCACAATTCTCTGTCATGCCATATCCTTCAAAAATTGGTACACCTAGTGCCATAAAAAACTTTAAAATTTCTGGCGCAATTGGAGCAGCTCCAGAAATTGCAGTTTCAGCCTTACTAAGTCCCAACTTCTTTCGCAGAGTTCTAAATGAAAGCAACCAACCTATCGATAAGTAAATTTTTGCTAATAAATCATCGAACCCTTTTTCAAGTTTTCTCTCTGCACCTTTGTAACCTAAATACATAGAAATTTTAAATAAATACCTTTTAATTAGTGATGCGTCCCTCATTTTAACCATTGCACCTGAGTGCATTTTTTCTAAAATTCTTGGTACTGCTGGAAAAATTGTTGGCTGTACTTCAACTAAATCAGCTTGAACAGTATCAATAGACTCAGCAAAATTAATTGTTGCTAATGTATGTGTTGAAATTAATAAATCTGTTAACCGACCAAAAATATGACACAAAGGCAAATAAGACAAAAATTGAGGCTCTTTAGCTTTAATATTTTCAACAAGAGAAAATTTTGGGATTTGTGATCCTACCCAAGCAATATTGCCATGAGTTATCATTGACCCTTTCGGAGGACCAGTTGTTCCAGAAGTGTAAACTAAGAATGCAACATCGTCGTCTTCAATTTTGTTTAGCATTAAATCGACATAATTTGAATCACGGTTAAATTCTTCTTCTCCGATTTTAAGAAATTCTTCAAATCTCATTAACTTTGGATGGTCATAGTTATATAAACCCCTATCTTCAAAATAAATAATTTTTTGAAGTAAAGGTAGCGAATCTATCACTTCTAATACTTTGTCAACTTGCTCTTGGTCTTCTGCAAATAAAATTTTTGATTCTGAGTGAGACAATAAATACTCTACTTCAGATGGTGGATTTGAAGGATATAGTCCCACACTTACCGAGCCAATTGACTGAATTCCAATATCTGCAATGAACCACTCAGGTCTATTTTCAGAATGGATAGCAACTGAGTCGCCTTTTGCTATCCCAAAAAATTTTAATCCCATTGAAAGAAAATTAGACTTTAACCAAAAATCTGCATACGTTGTTTCTTGCCATAAACCAAACTCTTTATATCTCATGGCAACTCTTTCAGGAAACCTAGAAGCAGTCTCTTTAACTTTAATTGAAGGTGTCTTGCCTCCTTCTTTTAGGATTTCATCATAAATTTCTTCCATTGTTAAAGCCATTCCTAACTACCTCCTAAATAAGCTTCTATCACTTTTTCATTTTTAACAATTTTGCTCGGTTCGTCGAGAGCTAGTTTTTCTCCAAAATTTAGAACCATAACTTCTTCAGCAATATCCATAACCATATTCATATCGTGATCAACTAAAATTATAGTTTTTTTCATTTCTTCATGAATATCAATAATAAACCTTGCTATATCCTCAGTTTCTTCATTGTTCATTCCAGCCGCAGGTTCATCTAAGAGTAGAACTTCTGGGTCCATTGCTAGCGCTCTACCTAATTCAACCCTTTTTTGGACCCCGTAAGGTAATGACATAATATATGAATATCTAAATTGCTCAATTTCAAGAAAATCAATTATATCTTCAGCTCTTTTTCTAGCTTCTACTTCGCTTTTTCTAACCTTTTTAGTAAATACCAAACTAGAAATGGAACCATAATTTAAATGTCTATGTGCTCCAATTAAAATATTGTCCAATACTGTCATATTTTCAAATAATTCGATATTTTGAAATGTTCTCGCAATACCCAAATTTGCTATTTGATCAGGTCTTAAAATATTTATTTGATTATCTCCATAGCTGATCTCGCCATCAGTTGGTCTGTATATCCCACTAATACAATTAAAAATTGAAGTTTTGCCAGCACCATTAGGACCAATAATCGCAAAGAGTTTTCCAGGCTTAACTTCAAAACTTACTTTATTAAGCGCTGTTATGCCTCCGAATTTCAAAGTCACATTATCAAAAATTAGGTTACTCATGATAACCACCTCTTTTTTCTTTTATAATGTTTAACATCTTTAAATGATTTTCTCTTAGTTCCTTCAGCATTTAGCCCTAAATAAAATTCCCTAACATCTTGATCATCTAACAGTTTTTTACTTGAATTATCCATAACAATATTCCCTGTTTCCATGATGTAACCATGATGTGAAATATTTAATGCCATATTTGCATTTTGCTCTACTAATAAAACAGTTACCCCTTGTGAATTTATTTCTGTAATAAGTTCAGCAATCTGATCAACTAATTTTGGTGCCAAACCTAAACTTGGTTCATCAAGTAATAAATAAGTTGGCTCTGACATTAAAGCTCTTCCTATTGCAAGCATCTGCTGCTCACCCCCAGACAAATATCCAGCTTCTCCTCTTGATCGTTTTTTTAAGATTGGAAATAATTCAAATATCTTCTCAATATTCTTATTTATTTCTTTACTGTTTGTATGTCCTCCAAGTCTTAAATTTTCGACAACTGTTAGCTCTGAAAAAATTCTTCTGCCTTCTAGAACTTGAGCTATTCCCTTTTCAACTATTTTTGAAGGCTTAAAATTTGTAATATCTTCTCCGTCTACTATTACATTGCCTTTAGTTATATCACCATTTTGAACATCTAAGAGTCCTGTAATTGATCTAATAACTGTAGTTTTACCGGATCCATTACTTCCGAGTAAAGAAACAATTTTTCCTTTAGGAATTTGAAGTGAAACACCTCTTAAAACTAAGATTACATCTTGATAGACAACTTCTAAATTTTTAACTTCGAGCACTTCAATATAACTTTAAGGAGAAATATTTAATATTTCAAATACAGTTACTGTTTTGGGGATTGTTTATAAAAGTTTTTATACCTTCAAACATTATCTAATATGTAAATATGGAAGATAGCTTTACTCAACAAGAATTGTTTGAACAAAAAAAATATATTTCTGATTTAATAGAAGAAAAATCTGCAAAAAATAAAAGCTCAATCAATTTAATAATAGGTTCTTCACTAATTTCTAGCAGTATTGTTATTTTTTTTCTTTATACGTTTGGGTTATTTGAAAAACAAGAAGTTGTTGTACCAGATCCAATAACAATAACTGAAACAATAAAACAAACAGAGTTAGTTATTCCGAGAATTGACTCTTCTGAAATAGTATCAATTGCTGAGTTAGCTACTCAAACTATTGTTCAAATCCAAGTTGGAAGTTTAGACGAAAATGGTGACTTTTATTCGATTGGTGGTGGTTCAGGAGTTGTCATTTCAGATGAAGGGCTTATTATCACTAATCACCATGTAATTGAAGGTGTTGATGAAGTTAGAGCAATTTTTGAAGATGGTAGATTGTATGAAGCTATTGTAATTGGCTCGGACAAACTTACAGATGTTGGATTAATACAAATTTCTTCCTCAAACTTGGTTCCAATTAATATTGGCAATAGCGATAGTTTAGTTGTCGGTGACTTAGCAGTTGCAATTGGACACCCTCTTACTTTAGGAGCAGCTCCAACAGTTACTACAGGTGTTGTGTCTGCACTCCAACGTAGACTTGATGTAGGTAATGAATTGGATGGATCAGCAGTTACACTCTTTGGCTTGATTCAAACTGATGCACCTATAACCAGAGGGTCTAGTGGTGGTGCGTTAATAAATAATAATGGTGAGCTTATAGGAATTACAACAGCTATTGCTACTGCAGATGTTGGAGCAGAAGGTTTAGGTTTTGCCGTGCCAATAAAAATGGCATTAAATGTAGTTGAAGATTTACTTGAGTTTGGAGAGATCAATCATGCTTTCTTAGGAATACTAGGAGCACAACATTTTGAAACAGCTGAAGATGGTGCCAGAGTTTTTGCGGGTGTTTATATACAAGAATTATATAGTCTAAACAATATACAATTTGCCATTGCAAAAGCAGGTGCGTTACAGGGCGATATTATAAAAAAATTAGATGGCAACGAAGTCAAAACACTGGATGGATTGATCACTGAGCTAAGAAATAAGAGAGCTGGAGATGAAATTGAAATTCAAATACTAAGAAATGATCAGCTTATAACATTAATTTTTCAATTAGACCTTAGACCATCAGATGTTTAATGTCTGACGATATATTTTCACAACTATTTAATTTATTTAACAACAATGATGATGAGGTCAACTGGAAATTAGCTAAGCAAATAAACAATCATTTAAATAAAGAAGAAATTCAGCATAAGTTTTCTAATAGAGAAATTAATTATGAAGAAATATTTAAAGTAATAAGTTTAAATTATGACAACTCGGATATATTAGATTTTAAATTACTTTCAACTAAAAATTGGGGTGATTGGTTTTTAGATTCAATTCAGCATTTTGACTTTTCAAAACTTTCAAGTAACAATTTTGATTTTGGTTTCGGCAATATGCAGTCTTCTATTTTAGGTATGCAACTTGGAAACTTAACTTCTTTTTTAGCAAAAAACACATTCGGTTTGAGTCATTTCGGAATAATACTCCCAACGAGCAAAACCCTTGCAATAAATCATTTGAACTTTGATAAAAGGATAGAGCAGTTTGAAGTAAATATTAATGAATTGGTAATGGCTATGATGACACTTGAATACGTTACTTTATCCTTAGGAAAGTATCATGCACCATTCCAATTTTTAATTGAAAAACTAAATGAAAGCAACTCAAGCTTAATTTCAAATATTCAAGAAAATACTACAAAAATTGATTTTGAAAACATTTCTAATCCTCAAGATATTATGAATTCAATACCTGAATTAAATAACTTTGATTTAGACTCTTTTTTTGATCCAATTCTTGGGCCATTAAGTTTCTATAGAGAAGTAATTAAATTAAAAAGCAAAGAGATTCTAAATTTTCTAGATACAAGTGTAATTGATTTAGTAATGGACCTTACTTTTTCATTTGAAAATTCTAATATTGAAGGCTTTGAGCAAAAACTTTCAGGATATGAAGAATCTTCGAGAGCATTTATTAGTTTTTTGAATGATTCTTTAAACGAATATACACTTGAAGATATTTTATCTGATTTAACTCTTATTCCGTCACTCGAAGAACTTTTAGACCCAATATCTTGGGCTGCTAGAACTTCACTACCTCCTATTTAAAAAATTAACACGCTAATATAAAATTTATGAAGGAGAATAATGTCAATTAATATCGGAGATAAAATTCCAAGTTTTAGTTTAGTAAGCAACAATAAAGAAAATATGTCTGATGAGGACTTTTTAGGAAAAAAGACTTCATTTGTCTTTATTCCTTTTCCATTCAGTTCTGTTTGCGACAAAGAAGTTTGTGAGTTGAGAGATAATTTCTCAAATAATTCTGATGCTCCTGACACAGTAATCATTACAGTTTGTGCACGACCTACAAATGATGCATGGGTAAAACATTATAATTTAGAGTACCCAGTACTTGCAGATTTTTGGCCGCATGGTGAAGTTTCGAAAAAATTTGGATGCTTTAATGATCAAGTTGGAATATCAATGAGAGTAACTTACATTACTGATGAGAACAACGTCGTTACAAATATTATTAAAACTGACGAAATTATTGAACCTAGAAATATAGAGGACTATAAAGAAGCTTACAGTTCTTAGCCAACTTCCCTGATATCGAAATCTGAAGAACTTTGTCTTTTAATTTTTCTTCTTTCTCTTTCAGAAAGTCCACCCCAAATTCCAAATTTTTCAGAATTTTCAATTGCATATTCAAGACATTCGCCTTGAACTGAACAAGCTCTACAAATTGATTTAGCTTTTCTGGTAGAGGCTCCTCTTTCAGGAAAAAATAAATCAGCATCAGCACCTTTACAATTTGCTTCTTCAGTCCACGAAGGCATGCCTCCGATTAATTCCTCAATTGATGAATGCTCCACCCTAACTCCTTAATGTAAATTACACTTATGTAATTTAATATGGTATCTGTGAATGTCAAGAGGGTATTTGTCTAATTAATTTATATTTATTTTTGTAATATAGGATAATAATAGAATGCTTAACCAAAAAATTGTATCAACTGGTTCTGTTTACAAAGGTAAAACTAGCATGTGGCTTTACATATTTCACAGAGTCACAGGTGTAGCTCTATTCGGATATTTACTTCTTCATATAATATCTACAGCTCTTATTTTGCTTGGACCTGAAGTGTATGAAGGAGCTGAAGCTATCTATAAAAACTTTTATTTTAGATTAGGTGAAGTTGGATTAATGGCGGCAGTTTTAGCTCATGCAATTAACGGATTGAGAATTATTACAGTCGATTTGTGGAGCAAAGGATCTGAAAATCAAAAAAGACTAAATTTTATTTCCCTTTTAATCTTTATTTCAGTATTTATACCAACTACATACAAAATGATTAGCTCTTACTTTGAACTTTGTATTGAAAAAAGTTCACCAGGCACAACAGTTGTAGACTGCATGACTAGACCTTTACCAGATTGGAAAACAAAATGAGCTCAAATCAAAGAACAGACTGGGCTAGAAGACAACCACCAGTTGGAGGTAGTAATTTTGAGCTTTATGCATGGTTTTTTATGAGAATTAGTGGATTGTTCTTGGTCTTACTCGCAACAGGTCATATGTTTATTATGCATGTATTCAATGACACATTAAATCTAGATTACGAATTTGTAGCAGCAAGGTGGGACACTCCATATTGGAGAACCTTTGACTGGTTATTATTAGCCTTAAGTTTACTGCATGGTACCAATGGTTTGAGAATTGTCTTACATGACAATATTGCTAATGAAAACATTAGAAAAGTTTCGTTAGCAACTCTTTACTTAGTTTCAATAGTATTTTTAGTATTAGGTACTTATGTACTAATAGCATTTGTGAGTGAAGTATGAAAATTGTAAAACATTCCTTTGATGGAGTTATTGTTGGAGCAGGTGGTGCAGGATTAAGGGCTGCAATTGAAGCAGCTCCTCATATGAAGTTAGCCGTTATTACTAAACTTTACCCTACTAGATCACATACAGGTGCCGCTCAAGGTGGTATGAGCGCAGCACTTGCAAATGTAGAAGAAGACAATTGGAATTGGCATGCATTTGATACAGTCAAAGGATCAGACTACTTAGCAGACCAACCAGCAGTAGATATTTTATGTAAAGAGGCTATTGACTCAGTTGTTGAACTTGAGCACTGGGGTCTTCCATTTAGTAGGTTAGAAAATGGAAAAATAGCTCAGCGCAGATTTGGTGGACACACTATCAAAGAAGGTGAAGCACCAGCATTCAGAGCTTGCTATGCAGCTGATAGAACAGGACATATGATATTACAAACCCTTTATCAGAAATGTGTTTCAATGGGTGTAACATTTTTTGATGAATTCCAAGTTTTAGACATAAAGATTGAAGATGGGATTTGTAAAGGTGTTATAGCTTATGAAATAGCTACGGGTGATATACATATATTTGAAGCTAGAGCGGTCACTTTTGCAACTGGTGGTTTTGGTAAAATTTATAAAGTTAGCTCAAATGCTCACTCCTTAACTGGTGATGGACCTGGAATGCTTTACCAAAAGGGGCTTCCTCTAGAAGATATGGAATTTTACCAATTTCACCCAACAGGTATATACAGATTAGGTATTTTACTTTCTGAAGCAGCCAGAGGTGAAGGTGGAATCTTAAGAAATAAAGATGGTGAGAGATTCATGGAAAGATATGCTCCCACTATCAAAGACTTAGCTCCACGAGATATGGTATCAAGAGCGATCGCAACTGAAATTAACAACGGTAACGGAGCTGGTCCTAAAAATGATTTCGTATATTTAGATTTAACTCACCTTGGTGCAGAAACAATAAAGCAAAAACTACCTGATATAACAGATTTTGTTAGGACCTATGTAAAAATAGAACCAATTAATGAACCGATACCTGTTCAGCCAACTGCACATTATGCAATGGGTGGAATTCCAACTGATATATATGCAAGAGTCTTGAGCGATGCAGATGGTTCAATTCTTCCAGGTGTTTACTCTGCAGGTGAATCAGCGTGTGTTAGTGTACATGGTGCAAACAGATTAGGTACTAATTCATTGCTAGATATTGTAGTTTTTGGTAAAAGAGCAGGACAAAGTATGGTGGACTATGTTTCATCTACCAAGCCATCGACGCTTTCTGAGAATGCTGCTGAGGAATTAAAAAATAAAATTGAAAGATTATTAGAAAAAGAGCATAATCCAGAATTTTCTGTTCCAAGAATAAGAGAAGAGCTTCAAGATTCAATGGAAGAAAATGCAAAAATATTCAGATCAGAAGAAAGTTTGAATACTCAAACTAATATACTTAAAAACTTAAGAGACAGATATCAAAATGTAACTATTTCAGACAAAGGTACTGTTTTCAACACTGAATTACTTGAAGCCATTGAGCTTGAATACTTACTTGATATGTCAGATACAACTGTTGCTAGTGCATTGGCAAGAAAAGAAAGTCGTGGAGCTCATTCACGAATAGACCATATTGAAAGAGATGACAAGAATTGGTTAAAACATTCTTTTGCTTTTAAAGATGGTGGTGAAGTTAAGTTAAAATACAAAGATGTAGAACTTGGAAAATATGAACCAAAGGAAAGAAAGTACTAATGGAAGTAACTTTAAATATTTTGAGATATAACCCTGATTCTGATAAAAGAGGTCATTGGGAGGAATATAAACTTGAAGCAGAACCTGATGAAAGAATATTAGATTTATTACACAAAGTTAAGTGGTTTGAAGACGGAAGTTTATCATTTCGAAGATCATGTGCACACGGTGTTTGTGGTTCAGATGCAATGGTTATTAATGGAGAAAATATGCTTGCGTGTCAAGTTTTGGTTAAAGAAGTAAGTAATCCTATAAAAATAGAGCCAGTAAGAGGTCTTCCTGTTGTAAAAGATTTAGTGGTAGATATGGAACCATTTTTTGACTCATACAAAAAAGTACTACCTTATCTTATCAATGACGATGAGCCTGGAGAAAGAGAAAGGCTGCAATCTCCAGAAGATAGAGAGAGATTTGAAGATACTACTAAGTGTATACTTTGTGCTGCATGTACTACAAGCTGTCCTGTTTTCTGGACTGCTGATAGTTATATTGGTCCAGCAGCAATAGTTAATGCTCACAGGTTTATATATGATTCAAGAGATACAGCTTCTAAACAACGTTTAGAGATTCTAAAAGACGTTAATGGTGCATTTAGATGTAGAACTGCATTTAACTGTACATCAGCTTGTCCAAGAGGGATTCAAGTAACAAAAGCAATTGAAGACGTTAAAAGAAAAACACTTACTATTAATTGATAGAAAAATATCTTAAAGCTTTTAGAGAAAAATTAACAGACGATTTTATTAGTAAAAATATCTATTTTGAACTTATAGATAAAAACGAAATTTATTCACTTAGGGAATCCATAAAAGTTGAAAATATTAAAAATGAAGAACCATTATTAATATTTAAATTGAGTTATGAGACATTCATAGAAATTGTAGAAGGTAAGAAACACCCTGAAGATCTACTTTTTAACGAAAAAATAAAGATTTCAGGTGACATTAATCTTATCTCTTGAAATAGAAAAGACGGCGCGTGCCGTCTTTTCAAATTTATAAAAAGAGCTTTTAGTTTAAAGCGTCTTTTAAGCCCTTAGCAGCTTTAAAAGCTGGAGCATTCTTTGCAGCTATTTGGATTGTTTCTCCTGTAGCTGGATTTCTTCCTTGTCTTGCAGCCCTGTATTTTGACTCAAAAACACCAAAACCAGCAACACTAACTTTATCGCCGTTTTTCATGCCATTTGTTACGCCACTAAAAACTGCATCAACAGCTTTTTTTGCATCGGATTGTGACAGCCCGACTTCAGCTGCTACAACACTTGCTAATTGATCTTTATTCATAGCTGTTTAGCCTTTCTTTAATTGAGTTTTTTTTAAAACTCCCTATAAACATTATAGTTTTTTTAATTAGCTTGTCTTAAAATACTGAAATTATTGAGTTTTTTTTAAAAAAGGCTGATTTTATTGATTAATTATGCTATCGAGTTCTGATACTTTAGCTTTTACAGCTTCAGCAGCATCAACCAGATTATTTTTTTCAACTTCGCTTAAGTCAAGTTCAACAATGCTATTAACACCGTTCAATCCAAATTGGGTTGGAACACCCAAAAACACATCGTTAATACCATATTCTCCAGTAACCCATGAACATGCGGGTAATACTTCATTTGAATCTGTGATAATTGCTTTAACCATAGTTGCAGCTGCAGATGAAGGTGCAAAATATGCACTACCAGTTTTTAATAAAGCAACTATCTCTGCTCCACCGTTAGAAGTTTTTTCAACTAGGCTTTCTATTTCATTTTGTGACAAAAGATTGGTTAACGGTTCTCCGTTCACTGTACATTGTGATGGAGCTGGTACCATTGTTTCACCATGACTGCCTAACGTGAGTGCTTTGACTTCTTTCATCGGAACGCCTAATTTTTCTGAAATAAAATAAGCGAAACGAGAAGAATCTAATACTCCAGCTTGACCAATAACTTTATTCTTAGGTAAACTTGAAACTTTTGAGACTAGTGCAGTCATTTGATCAAGTGGATTTGTTACGACAATAATGATTGGTTCATTTGAGTACTTAAGTAAATTTTTTGTGACATCAGTAACTATATTTGCATTTACTTCAAGTAAATCCATTCTTGACATTCCAGGTTTTCTAGGAAGTCCTGCAGTAATTACAATAACATCACTGTCACTAGTATCTTCATAGTTATTGGTTCCAATAATTTGCGTTGAAAAACCTTCCACATATCTTGATTGATTCATATCAAGAGCAAGACCTTGTGGTAAGCCCTCCACTATGTCTGTCATTACTACTGTATCTACAATGTCATACTCTGCAACTCTCAATGCAGTCATAGATCCATATTTTCCAGCTCCGACAATAGTTACTTTTTTCATATTAAAATCCTTCGATATTCTCTACTAGGTTTTTAGCAAAATCTTCAGTTGATAGAGTTGTTGCATCGTTTCTACCTCTTGCTAGATCATAGGTAACATTTCCTTCAAAAATTGATTTTTCCATAGATTTAATTATCAATTCGGCAGCTTCATTCCAACCCATGTACCTGAACATCATCTCACCTGATAAAATTAATGAACCCGGATTAGCTTTATTCTGCCCAGCATACTTTGGTGCAGTTCCATGTGTAGCTTCAAATACTGACTTTCCATTCTCATAATTAATATTTCCGCCTGGACTTATACCTATTCCACCTATTTGTGCTGCAAGAGCATCTGATGCATAATCCCCATTTAGATTAGTTGTTGCAATGACTTCAAATTCTTGTGGCTTGATAAGAATCTGTTGTAAAAATGCATCTGCTATGACATCTTGAACTAAAATTTTATCCCCGGGTTCTCCATTACAATCTTCCCAAGAAACAGCTACATCAGAAAATTCATTTTTAACTAGCTCATATCCCCATGCTCTAAACGCCCCCTCTGTAAACTTCATAATGTTTCCTTTGTGGACTAGTGCAACATTCTTTTTATTATTTTCCACTGCATAGAGTAAAGCTGAGCGAATTAATCTCTCAGAGGCGGTTTTAGAAATTGGTTTAATTCCAATTCCACTATCTTCTCTTATATCCCATGAAAATTCATTTTTAAGAAAGTTATTTAACTTTTTAACATCATCACTATTCATTTCTAATTCTTTACCTGCGTAAACATCTTCTGTATTTTCTCTAAAGAGGGAAATATTTACATCTCCAGGATTTTTAGTTGGTGTTTCAACACCTTTAAACCAACGAATAGGTCTTAAACAAACATACAAATCTAATTTTTGTCTTATAGATACATTTATAGATCTAATTCCTCCTCCAACTGGAGTAGTTAGAGGACCTTTTATTCCAATGCCATGTTCGTCAAAACTATCTAGTGTTGATTCCGGCAACCATTCATTAGTTTGATCAAATGCTTTTTGACCAGCTAGAACTTCTTGCCAATTTATTCTTCGACTATCTGAATATGCTTTTTTTACTGCTGCATCAAATACCATTTGTGATGCTGGCCAAATATCAATACCTATACCATCACCTTCAATAAAAGGAACAATTGGATTATCTGTATCAAATGATTTTCTTGTTTTGTTTATTGCATCTACTAATTCGATTCTTGATAAGTTTTCACTCATATAACATCCTTTATAGCGGTTCCTATCTGTGTTGGGTTTTTTACAACTTTTACTCCAGCTTCTGTTAAAGCTTCGATTTTAGCTTTTGCAGTTCCTTTATTACCTGAAACTATAGCACCCGCATGTCCCATTTTTTTTCCGGGAGGCGCAGTTACGCCTGCTATGTAAGATACAACTGGTTTCGAAATATTGTGCTTTATAAATTCAGCAGCTTCTTCTTCAGCGCTTCCCCCAATTTCTCCAATCATTACTATTGCATTTGTTTGTTCATCATCTTCAAAAGCAGTCAACACATCGATAAAAGACATCCCCGGTACCGGATCACCACCGATACCAATACATGTGGATTGACCAATTTCTAACTTTGTTAACTCATGAACTGCTTGGTATGTTAATGTACCTGATCTAGATACAACACCTACCGTACCTTCTTTAGTAATTTCATGCGGCATAATTCCAACATTAGATTTTCCAGGAGATATAAGACCGGGACAGTTAGGTCCAAGAAGTTTAGCATTAGTTGTATTTTTTAGAATATCATACATTTCAGCTTCATCTTTAGCTGGAATTCCTTCAGT
>Ga0208785_1000069_pt1 | contig 38735 bp, 42 predicted proteins | sample DEB08_DNA_2_FD_185499 | JGI IMG/M metagenome (GOLD analysis project Ga0208785, IMG submission 185499) | Aqueous microbial communities from the Delaware River and Bay under freshwater to marine salinity gradient to study organic matter... | ecosystem: Environmental > Aquatic > Marine > Coastal ...
CCTCACCGAACGTGAACAATTTGAATCTTTGGCAGCCACCTACATTGCATCTCAAGGCGGGAACAAAGGTTCAGACAGTGGAGGGAATCTATCAAGCCCAGACAAATGAAGTTTGGCATTCTGATAAACGCTTTCGCGAACTAGAGCGAAAGGTTTACAACAATTGAAATACCGACCAACATCAATCTCTGTTGCTGGTGTTGATTTTCAAATCAAATACTGCAAAATAAGTGAGTATGGTTTGTATGAGTTGGAAGACAAGGTAATCAAGATTCGTAACACTCTCACTGATGAACAGGTATTTGATACTCTGATGCATGAATGCGTTCATGCTGCTTTTGATATGAGCGGTATTGCATACATGATTGATGATGATCAGAAAGAAGAGGCAATCGTCAGGGCAATAGAGAATCTACTGTTTCCAGTGTATCAGCAAGAATATGAAAAATTCCGCACCGCTAAAAGCAGTGCGGAATTATCCCCTAAGAAGAAGTAATCAACCCTTCTTCTTCTTTTCCTTTGGAGCAGGAGCCTCAACGGGCTTTACTCCGGTTTCCTTGGCTTTACCTACGTTAATCGCCAACCAGTCAATACCCTTGTAGACCTTTGCCCAGATAGTGCCTTCCTTTGGTGTAGGTGTGACACTGGCGATAACGGAAGCAATCGTGACGGCAGCGGTGACATATTCAAACCACCCCTTTTCAGTCAAGAATTGAATTACAGTTTCCATATTACTTTGCTTTCGTTTGTATTGTTAGTGTAGTCATGACATCACTATATACATAATAAATACTTCTTTATTTATGCCAGAAAAAAGAATCGCACATTTGATTGGTAATGGTCCTTCCAAGAAGTTCTTTCGGAATGAGCCTGTTGGTGATGTGTATGGTTGCAACTTTGGGACAGAGGGTATAAAGCACAAGGGTGTATTCATACATGACAAGAGACCTCTTAGGCACATGCAGAATCATAACACCAAACTTCAAGATCCTCTCATTGCAAGAATCAAATATGAAGCAATGGTGAAACCTTTGGTGATAAAAGGATTGATTGATAAATCGACCTTACGATGGATTCCTGATTCGGTTCGAACAAGAAACTCTGGGCACGATGGAATCATCTACCTTCTAGGACATGCTGAAGAGAATTACACTGAACTTCACCTTTGGGGTTTTGATTCTCTGACTCACGGGACAGTTGAATCAGATTCAAAGGGTAAGATTGATGGTTCGAACCCAAGGCAGAAGATGTTGAAAAGTTGGGTTCATACGTTTGCCAAGATAACTCATAAATTCAAATCCAAAGGGAAGTCGATCTTCCTTCACCATGATGATATTAAAGTAGAAAAGGTAGCGTAATATGTCAGACAAAGACTTTTTTGATTTCGGTTTCACGGCAATGGATGAGGATGAATTGGATATAGTCCAAAGCGCATCCCAGACTGCTGATGAACTTCAAGAGACTAAAGAGAAACTTGAGAAACTCCATAAGGCAATACTGCCACTCTTGGCGAATCTTGAAAAGAATCCCACGAAGCCTTACATCTATTGGGCAGATCGCAAGGAGAAGATTCAGCAGTTTCGTAAGCACCTTCAGGGAATTGTATCTTGATGCGAGTCATTGCCGGTCCATGTCAGCATGAGACTCTGGAGATGAGTCTTGAGATTGCAGAGGAGTGCAAACGCATATGCGAAAAGTTTGATTGCGATTACTTCTTCAAGGCAAGCTATGACAAGGCAAACAGAACCAGTCTTGATTCACCAAGGGGAGTTGGTATCAATAAGACTCTGAGTGACTTTGGTGAAATCAAAAAAGAACTTGGTGTCAAGATACTCACTGATGTTCATAATATTGAAGAGTCTCGTATGGTAGCGCGTTCTGTGGTAGATGCAATTCAGATTCCTGCTTTCCTTTGCCGACAGACTGACCTGATTGTTGAGGCATCATGGAGTCAGAAGATCGTGAACATCAAGAAGGGGCAATTCCTCTCACCGCAAGATGTTCGCGGTATCCTGACCAAGACAAAGATTGCAAAGGAGGTTTGGATTACCGAAAGAGGTTCCTCGTTTGGATACAACAATCTGGTGGTGGATTATGCTGGTATTCAATACATGCTCCAGAACTACGATTGCCCAATCGTCTTTGATGCAACTCACAGTGTTCAGAGACCGGGTGGCAATGGAACCACTAGTTCAGGGAATCGTGAGTATGCACCGGGAATGGCAAGGGCAGCAGCAGCAGTTGGGGTGACTGACTTCTTTTTTGAAGTTCATCCTGACCCTGACAATGCCCCTTCGGACGGTCCAAACATGGTTTTTTTGGATAAATTTGAAGAAATCCTGAAATCCGTCCACTTTATCGTTAAAAACGGTAGTTTCTAGGGTAAAAAAAGTTCAAAAAAAGTGCTTTTAGGGGTTGACGGGAATCCAGAAATGGTCTAGTATGATTTCCGTAATGAGAAAGCACTACTACCTCACCAATACTGAGCATCAGGATGAAGCCCAACTGCTTGGATACTCCTTCAATGTTCATGAGAACGGGACTGTCACAGTCAAGACTGAATACACCTGTGATGAATACCAGAATGAATGGGGCGAAGTCATTGAGATGACCAAGAATGAAGCCCTTAATTTCTGGAAGAAACTCACTGCTGGCGGTTGGTTCGCCTCCCAACCAGAAGTTGACCAAGCAATTTCCGAATTACTCTCGGACCACTAGTCGCCACATCAATAACTACCTTGATGGAGTGAAGGCAGTGGATATGCACCAAGACCACTTTGACAAATTCTTTGGTTAATTCGTCTGTTGGTTGTTAATGTTGTGTCATGTTCTCCCGCCCTTGGTTTTTGGTGTTACCAAGGGCGGGAGTTTTCTTTACCTTCACCATGAGGGTGTTGACTTCAAAAATTAACTGTGATAGACTCTTTTCTGTCGTTAGAAACAAGTGTTTCTGACAGACAAACCACATAACGGCTCGCGAGAAACGTGAAGCCATAACCCAAAACTAACATATGAGAAACACAAAAAACATAAGTAAAGAAAGTATCCACGCTGCAAAGACTGCTCATAATAACAAACATTATACAGATGCCGTGAATTCTGAACTCGCAGATCGCGGCACACGTCTGAAAGTCGAAAGATGGGATGTTCTTGACTATGCTGCCCTTAATAAACTCGAAGAAGTTTCGCTTGGTAATGAAGACCTTGGTGGTCGAGTTGTTGAACCCATTGCAGTCAAAAAGCTGACGGCGAGCTTGTCGGGGAAGAAGGGGTTTGTTTATGAAGTTGGTTCAACACCAATCATTGCTGCTAGTGTCAATGGCAAAGACTACATTGTAGAGGGGCGGCATCGAAGGGAGGCTGCAAAGAAGCTAAATGCATCTTGGCTTGTGGCATATGTCACCAGAACAGATGGGAATGCACTGAGTGAGGAGGAGATCGAAGAAGCGGCATATGAAGCAAATGATCGCCACCCCCAACTACCAACTAAGCCAAACGATATGCAATCAGATGTTGACAGATTGTTGTCTCTTCATGCCAAGGGTAAGTGGAAGGTTATCGAAGACAGATTCAAGAACAAAAAGGACAGAAAGGAACGGGATGATGCTCTTTTCTCCGCGGCAGAAAACTACGTTTATGATAAGATGTGCGGTCGGGAAAAAGACTCCGGTGTTGTCACATCAACGGTGAAGTCTTTTGTTAGGCAGTCTAAATCTGGTTCCTTATATCAGGTTACCAAAGATGATTCTGGTATGTTCAGAAAAACCACTGCTGCTTATGTTGCAAATGCAATGAACAGTCAAGATTACCTAACACTGTCCTTTCAAGGTGTTATGCAAGCTCCACGGCTAATCAACAAAGCAAAGAAACAGTTTAATGATAATGGCAATGCCACATTCAAGGTTGGGTTGTTTGCGAGTCAAGTCCAGTCAAAGTCTCAGGACGATTACATGCGTGAACTCAAGGGATTCATGGATAGTCTTGAATCACTTCAGAAAACCGACAATGTTTGTCTCAAGAATAACAATAAGAGCTTCTTTAAGAAGAAGGAAAATCAAAAAGTTGAATTCCCACAATTCAAATTTGATATCGTGATGATTCCGCAAAGGCGAAACGTCGATGAGGATGCGATTAGCTCCGGTAAGGTTCTGACTCTTGAAGAGTTGGGATATAAAGAGTGGGTTAATAGAAATACTCCCGTCACGGTGATCTGACCTAAACCCACACACTCTCCCTCATGGTTTTTGCTGCTTTTCGCCATGAGGGAGAGTTTTCTTCTTTCGTAAGTCGTTGATTACCAACACCTTTAACGATAACGTAAAAAAAGTTTAAAAAAAGTGCTCTAGGGGGTTGACAGGATTCATGGGATAGTCTAGTATGTTCTCATGGTTAAGCATACGATAACTTACTTCAACACTTCAATTTCTCCCTATGCGGAGATCGAACAAGAAGGGGACTCGTTCCTCGTCTTCAACCTTGTCACTGGGCTTCTGTTCGCGACTTTCTCAAACTACGACGAAGCGTGGGCTGCTGCTCGTGAAATCTTTCATCGCTATGAAGCGATGGAGGCTTGACAGGAATCCAAAAGTAGATTACTCTTTTACTGTAATGCGAAACATGAAAAAACTTCTTCTTACTCTTATCATGTGCTTCCCAGTCTTTCAATCCCATGCCTTCACTCCTGAAGAGACGGTGGCAATCACCATTCTTGCTGAAGCCCGTGGAGAGGGTGAATCCGGTATGTATGCCGTCGCTTGTGTCATCTCTCAAAGAGCGATTGAGCGCAAGATCAGTGCCGACAAGGTTTGCACTCAGAAGTGGCAGTTCTCCTGCTGGAATCCCAATGATCCCCAGAAGGGAAAGCTTGGGCGCCTCTTGAATCTCCCCCAAGCAAAGTATGCCAAGATGCTCGCCAAGAACATCATGAACCTTGACCGTTCCTTTGTTGGTTTTGCAAACCACTATCACACTCATCGTGTTAAGCCTTACTGGAGCAAGGGCAAGACTCCCGTCAAGGTGTTGGGTAACCACAAATTTTTCAAACTCTAATTATGAAACACAAAAACCTGATCAAACTACTGAAGTCCATCCGTAAGGATACCGTGAAACGAAGCGAACTGATTGCGAAAGCAGAGAGTCGAGGAATGGAGGCAAAGGAAATCAAGCCTGCACTACGTGTCCCTGATGCATCTGTTTCCCGTGGTCAATACAGTGTCCCCAAGATGCTCAAGGCAATGGAATCTGGGTTTGCTGCTCAGAAGCGTGGTCGCAAGGTTGCGAGTCCAGTGAGCAAGTCCAGTGTTGATGTTGTGAAGGTCTCTAATGACCGGAATCTGGAAGGAACCTTCTATCCATCTCAAAGTGATATTGAGGATGAACTGAGCCTCATGGGAACCTATCTGTAGGGTTGACAACTGGTGAGTAGTTTGCTACTATTATCTGCATGAAGTTGAACTTAAAATGTGAATCGATCTTGTCTCGCCAAGTTGCGATTGATTTCATTCAGGAGCATCACTACTCACCAGTTCTTCCCAAACTTACCAAGCACTACCTTGGGTATTTTCTGGATGGTAAGCTTCGTGGTGTTCTCACACTCGGATGGGGGACACAACCGAAGGCAACCATCAACAAAATGTTTAATGGTCTGGATTCAAGTCATTATTTTGAAATCGGAAAGATGTGCATGGATGATGACATGCCCAAGAATTCTGAGTCTCAGATGATGTCTCTGACTGTGAAATGGATGAAGGAGAAAACCGATTGCCTCTTTCTCTACACAATGGCTGATGGCATCATGGGTAAGTGTGGTTATGTCTATCAGGCATCTAATTTCTACTTTGGTGAACGCTATCTGACCGATGTGTATATGATGGACAATGGCGAGAAGCTTCACCCTAGATCTACCAAGTCTCTATGCCTTGAGAATGCCAAGGAGCTTGGCAAAGAAAGAGTCTTCTGGTTGACCAGTGACTTCATGCTCAGGCGTGGAATCAAGCGCATCAAGGGGTATATGTTTCGCTACATTTACCCACTTAACAAGACTGCCAAGAAGCTTCTGAAGAAGGGCAAGGTCATCACTATCAATGACAAACAGATTGAGGGTAAATTGGAGTGGACACAAACCAAAGCCAATTATCCAAAGGACAAGTCACTTGAGTGGTTTGATGGAACCAAACCACCCAAAGTTAAAATTGAAAAACCAAAATTCGTTTTGGATTTGAACAACATCAAATACAACAAAAAAAATGTAGAGGTAGCAGGAAACACTTCCTCTCGACTCCCCGGTTACTGATATTATGAAACGCACAAAAGCATTCCTTCGCAACGGTCGAATCAAGACGCCCGACTCCGCATTCACTGGTGAAGAACCAGTATGGGATTCCAATACAACTGATCTTGACTCGTATCTTACCAAGGCATTCGGTTTCTACAATTACTACCTTGAGAAACCGGACTTTCTTTATGCGCTTCACGAATACATGGTATCAGATTCCCGGTATGGTTCAGCAAAGGCATCCCTCTTGACTAGGAACTATCCTCAAAACGAGGTTTGTTCTCTTGTTGGGAGTCTTGCCCGGATGGCAACACAAGGTGCTCCTGTTCAGGGCAAGGTTAGGAAGCTGATTGACCGTCTCCTGAGAACAGTTCGTCCTGTTGCTGCCACAGCACCAAAGAAGACTGGACTTTCTCCTATCGAGATTGCAAGGGCAAGAATCCCTCAACGCTCAAGGGAGAAGGTCCAGTCTCTTATCACTGACCTTGAGGCACTCATTGATTCATGGACAGTGAAGACTACTGGCAAGATTCGTGAATTTGATATCATTGCGGCATTGAACGAAATCAATGTCGAGAAAGAGTATCATCGACCGCTTCAAGAATGGATCAAGAAGTATCACGATGAGTATTGGCAAGCCTACGATAAGTCTGACCCTGACCTTGTTGAAGGATTTTCCTATCTTGGTAAAGCAGCATTGAAGCATCGCATCAAAGCCCTTCAGACCATGTTTCAGTCTGTTGAGGGATGGAAGAAACCAGTCAAGGCACGTAAGCCTCGAAAGAAGCGTGTCAAGACTGCTGACAAGCAAATCAAGTCCCTGAAGTTTGCACCAGAGAATGACGAATTTAAATTGAATTCCATTAACCCTGTGACCATTCCCGGTTCCCAGCACCTCTATGTCTTCAATACTCGCTACAAGACACTGAATGTCTATCATGCAGAGGGACCAGATGGGTTTGGTGTCAAGGGATGCACACTACAGAACTTCGATTCCAAGACAAGCTATGTCATCACACTACGTAAACCCAAGGAGATTCTGCCACAAGTTGCTGGTAAGACTCCAAAGCAAATTGAAAAGATTGTCAGCAAGTTAACCACCAAGAAAAAGACTGCCACTGGTCGCATCAATGGGCACTGTATCCTTCATCGAGTTGTGGCATCACGTAAATCACTGTAACACTAAACACTGTCATATGAGAAACCTAGAAGAGACTCAAAAGAAACTCAGCATTGAAATGGAAATTGGAATCAATCAGACTCGCCTGATTCGTGAGGTTGTTGGTCATGTCAAGAGAGATAATCTCACCTACATGGAGGCACTAATGCAAGTCTGTGAGGACCATGAAGTGGAACCAGAAGATCTAGCCAAGCTCGTCTCTGGTAATCTCAGGGATCGTCTTCATGCCGAGTCTGTCCAACTTAACTGCATCAAGGATGAGTCTCCAGTCAATACACTTTACTGATATGAGAAAATACGAAATCACAAACGAAACTCACCCGAATAACAAGAATCTGAAGCGCATTCGTGCCCTGAAGGATTTCAGTAACGTCAAGAGGGGTGAGCTTGGTGGATTCATTGAGTCCGAGAAGAACTTGGATCAGGAAGGCAATTGCTGGCTCTCTGGGAATGCAAAGGTCTTTAGAAATGCAGTGGTCTCTGGGGATGCAGTGGTCTCTGGGAACGCAGTGGTCTCTGGGTATGCAAAGGTCTATGGGGATGCAGTGGTCTCTCATAATGCAGTGGTCTCTTGGAACGCAGTGGTCTCTGGGGATGCAGTGGTCTCTTGGAACGCAGTGGTCTCTGGGTATGCATGGGTCTCTGATAATGCAGAGATTTGTGGCAATGCAAGGGTATCTGGTAATGCAGTGGTCTTTCATAATGCTCAGGTCTATGGTAATGCAGAAGTCTCTGGGGATGCAAAGGTCTATGAGGATGCAAAGGTCTATGGGGATGCAGTGGTCTCTTGGAACGCAGTGGTCTATGGCGATGCAGAAGTCTCTGGGTATGCAAAGGTCTATGGGGATGCAGTGGTCTCTGATAATGCACAGGTCTATGGGGATGAAAAATCGAAACCCAACGACAACCCAGAAATCCTTTTGAGCCTTCCCGAAGAAGTGACTAGCATCACTATCAGTGGCATCACATACACCCAAAAGGTCACTTGGGTTGCTGAAGAGAAATGAACTGAATCCTACGGAATAATGATACTAGGACCAAATGACCCAAGAGCAGTGCGATTGACGAAAAAGCAAATCGCGAAACGCAGATCGAAGATGACTTCGACTGAACGGAAACAGGAGGATGATCTGATCGCATTTCTTAGAAGTAAGAAGATATTGCCAACAGAATCACTGTGAACGGATTCAATGCATATTCATTATACCAAGCAATCAAGCTACACTTTTCAGGGAGTTATGATGCCATTAAGTATGGCTTCAAGACCAGAGTCAAGCAGAGCACCTATGAAGCAAGAAAAGACAGATACTTCTATGAGAAGATTGCCAGCAAGTTTCAGAGGCAAGATGATTTGGTCAGATATTATGTTGCCAACTTCGTCTACCAAGGAACATCAATCTGGATAGGTGATATGAACGAGGAGCACCTAGACACCCTGAACACTCTCCTAGATACTTTCACGTATCACACAGTGAGTTCAGTGAAGAAGTTTCCAGTGAAATTCGATGAGATGTTTCAGGGTGATGACCCCTTGATAATGAAAATTGAAATTGAAATTCAAGTTGCCCTGAATGCAATTCTCAACTTCACTCAGGATTTAAGGAAACGTCTTCGTGACCCTCTTGGTATTCATGCCACTCGCTTTGACCTGATTGAGAACTACCAACCGTTCTTGGTGTCATGGGTGGACCTGAATCGTGTCAAGAGGGGTCTTAAACAAGCACTTGAGTTCAATAATTAAGTGTGCTATACTATTTGTATTCCTTGAGTGAGGAATACGTAAAACAAAAGTAAAACAGATAATACATCAGATAAAACATATGTCATTCGAACAACTGAAAAAGAATCGTGCCTCGTCCCTCCAGAGCCTAGTGAATGCTGCCTCTGAAGGAAACACTGAAAAGAACAAATACGTTGATGAGCGTTTTTGGTCTCCCGGTGTTGACAAGGCTGGTAACGGATTTGCCGTCATCCGTTTCCTTCCAGACCCCGATGGCAAACAGTTCACTACTTACTATCAGCATGGATTTCAAGGTCCGACTGGTAAGTGGTATATCGAGAAGTCTCGCACTTCTCTGAACAATCAACCTGACCCTGTAAGTGAGATGAATACTCGTCTCTGGAACAGTGGAAGGGATGAGGACAAGGAACTTGCTCGTTCTCGGAAGCGCAAGGTGAATCACGTCTCCAACATCTATGTGGTGAGTGACCCTGCTAATCCTGAGAATGAAGGCAAGGTTTTCTTGTATCGCTATGGTGCCAAGATCAAGGACAAGATCATGGATGCTGCAAATCCCAAGTATCAGGATGAGACTCCACTGAATCCGTTCTGCCTCTGGGATGGTGCTGACTTCAAGATCAAGATTGCTCAGGTTGCTGGTTATCGCAACTATGACAAATCTGAGTTTGGTCAAAGCAGTTCCCTTCTGGGTGGTGATGATGCCAAGCTTGAGGAAATCTACAAGCAGACTCATGCTCTGAGTGAGTTCCTTGACCCTTCCAACTACAAGTCATACAATGAACTCAAGGCTCGCTTGAATGAAGTTCTTGGCGATGCTGAAGTGGAGCGTGATTATGAGAATGATGATGTCCCTATGGACTATGCTCCTGCACCTAAGTCTGCTCCTGATCCAATGGAGAATGCTCCTGCTGCATCTTCTTCTGGTGATAAAGATGACGAGACTCTGAGTTATTTCGCCAAGCTCGCGCAATCGTAGTAGTTGTAACCTCTCATTACAATGCCCTGCCCTGAGAAATCGGGGTGGGGTTTTTTATCTGCTGCCAACACCACTGCGTCTTTGTCTCGGTTGCCTCTCCGCTGCCTCAGTCTGGGCAGCAATACTTGTATTTGAAGTTGGTGCAGAGATAGTGCTTCTATTATCGTTTGAAATCTGATTGATGACCACTGGTTGTGTTGCTACACCAGATACCGTATTTGCTGCATTTGCTGCCCGAATGTTCTGGAGTTTTGTCATATCGACTCCTTCCATTAGGTCTATCTCTTTTGTCTTCAAATCAGGTGCCTTGACAAAAGTCCTAATCGATTCGGGAATAATATCCCCCATAGAAAACTCCGGTAAGTCCACTCCAACTTTACTGAGGACTTTGCCAGCAATACTTCTCTTACCTCCAATTACTATCCCATCCAGCCATGATACGATATTTGCAAGAACCCCTTTCACTGCATTTACAATATTGAAGATGAAGTTCTCAATGAAAGTTGGAACTGCCTTGATTGCATTCCACAATACCTTGAATCCAACAATTGCGGTTTGAATTGCCTCGTTGTTGTCAATGAAGTCCCTTATTGGTGCTATGACATTTTCATTAAACCAATCTTTGAGTTTGCCAAAGAATTCTCCAATTGAATTTGGGATATCCTCAGTGAACATCTTGGTAAAGGAGCCATCCATGAAGAACATAATGGCATCCTCCAGCATAAGCGAAAGCGTATCAACTAGAAGCTTGATTTCCTCCTTCAGATTAAACTCTTTGAGCATGTCTGTAAGCCATTCAGGGGCACCAAAGAACTCCAGAACATGACCAGCAAGTGTTGGAATCCATCCAAAGATTGCACCAAGAACACTTGCTCCAAACTCCTTCAATGCTGCCCCCAACTTCTCTGAGAAACCCCCCTCCGTCTCATCAAAAGCTTTCTTGGCATCAAAAAATGCAGTGATCGCAGTGAAGATAGCAAATACTCTACCAAAGATTCTTCCAAGAAACTTGAGTCCTTTCTTGAGAACAGGCTTTGCTTTTTTGATTCTCTCTAGAACCTTTCTGGCTCCACCTTCCTTACCAAAGAATCCTTTAATCTTTTCAAAGATACTGACAAATGTTTTCGCAACTCCGCTTTGTTTGAATTTTGTAACCGCAAGACCAAGAGGGCTTTTCGCTCCAAGTATCGCTACAATTGAACCAACAACCTCAACCGCGCCAGCCAGTAATCCACCAAGCCCACCCTTCTTGGTCTCACCTCCACCAGAATCAGCGGCTGGAGCAGCACCTCTACCACCACCAAGAGACGATGCAATCCTTTCCATCAATGCACGATTCTTATCAGCGTCCTCCTTGTCTGCTAATTTAGACGCCCTTACAGCATTCTGTTGATTCTGGAGTTGGGTGCTAATACTTTCCAGAATTGTATTCTGCTTTTCCAGTAAGGATATTGTAGCGTCAAGTGCCATAGTCTTTTTTGTCCTTTTCTTCTTGTTCTTCTATGTGTTTGATCAACATAGCGCAGTATACTTCCCTCTCCCAAGGAAGCATATTTTCAAGGTCACTCAACGAGTATTTATGATGTTGCATCAGCCCAAAATTCACACGATAGTAATTAGAGAGAGAATCGTGTGCTAGGCTTAGACGAAAAAATTTTCTGCTCCCTGAACCAACTTGCTATTCTCGCTATTACACTTTGAACACTGGAATTTCACTGTATGTTGAATCTTTGGTGCGGTATCGACAAAATCCTGAATCTTTTTCAACTGCTGAAAGTTCAGGGTCTCAATGAACTTGTTAATCTCCTCTGGACTCTCCTCCTCAAGATTGTATGTGTTCTCTTTGTCAAAGATTGACTCAATGGCACAAGAAATAATCTCAGTAGGGTCATCCTTCTTGACTCGCATCACAGATTTCACTGTAGGATATGTGCAGACAACACCAACGTCATCTGTGAGTTGAATCGTTGGTTCTACTTTCTTGCGAGAATATTTCACCTTGATATCATCGATATTAATAGAGATTGGATTCTCATGTTTGCATTCATCACAAATCATGTTCAATTCTACTGTTTCTCCAACAGACTTGGCTCGGAGTTTCAGAAAGATGTATTCAAGGTCCACATTGGATAGCTTATCAACCAGAAGTTTATTGAATGTGCAAGCATCAACGATATCGATCATTGCACGAAACATTGTGTTTGAATCATCAGATTGCTGGGCAATCATCAAAACTTTCTCCTCCTTCACCAAGAAGGGGCGATATTCAATCTTCTGTTTTGTGGATGGTAGTGTGAGGGTATATTTCGGTGTCTCAAGTGTAGGTAGTGGCATAACTTATATCAATCTTCTTAGTGATCCGGTAACTTGGTTTTTGATTCCACCAAGCAGGCTTGCAATGGCACCTTCTGGTTTGAAATCAGTGTATGATATAGTGACTGACAGTTTTGTAATCTGGTCAGTCGCATTATTATCTAGCTGAACAGCAGTAATCTCAGTTGGAAACGCTTCAATCAATTTTACACCATAGATGGGGCGATTGTTACGATCCAGTGCTTGAATAATCACATCTGTCTTATATGTATCATCATGAGCAACCAGATACGTATTCTGGTCAACGATAGATGCAATCCATCGCTCAAAGAATTTCTTCATGTAGTAATCATTGGTCAGGATAAAAGAGAATGTTATAGGTTCTGTATTGTATCCTGTAGGGGTATTTGTAGTATACCAGTCTTGATTGGATGCATACTCAGTGGTATTCAATCGTCTACCGGGAAAGGAGCAGGATTCACATAGCAATGCCACATCACGCGGGTCATTAATCAGGTCATTGAATCCGAAGTTTCCACTCAGTGCTTGAGATGCAATATTTTGCAAATCCAAATTGAAAAGACTTTGTGTGGGTGGGGTGATAATGACATTAAAGCGATTACTCTGGGCGAATCCAGCATGTTTTGAAACAGTGGACTTGAAGTCATCAATCGTTGATGGATTTACCGTATTTGTGATTCTATCGAGGAGTCCCATTATCTTCCTTTGATTATTTTTCTTGAGTCTGACCAGACCTTGTTTCTTGATGCTCCACTGAAGGAGTCGAATGGTAAAAAGAGAACAACCTCCCATTCACTTGCAGGAACAAGGATGGGTTTGCTCTTCATTTGTGATGTGAGATAGCGTTTAAAGCAGGGTGCAAATTCTTTATACTTGGTAACACCCTTGAGAATGTCATATGAAATTCTTAGCTTTGTTGTCTCATCAAATTTATTATTATTTGCCACATCAGTAATCTTATCAAAGAAAACAGCACGAACATTTGGTGGCAAGTAGTGTAGATTGATGCCATAGAAACCCTTTGGAGCACGATCTACCATGAATATCAGTGGGTATTGGTCAAAGTATGGAAGGGTTGCCTTGGTCTTGGCATCATACTTATAGAGAAACATCTTTCCTACCACGGTTTTCTGACGTTGAATCAGAGCATCATCCTTCAGTAGTTCTCTGCGGTTGACATTCTTGATGTTCTGAACGCGCTTGCGAAACCAATCCAAGGACTGCTTGGTTCTTGGAGTAATCCCCTTACGAAATGCTTCGATTTCCAGTTTCTCTAGGTAAGATGCCATGTCTACTCTATTTATGTCAGCAAACGAATACCAAGTTTCTTGAGAGTCTTCTCTGTCCAGATTTCAAATATCCAGCCACGATTCTCACAGTAACTGGTTGCTGCTTCCCACTTAGAGGTATTCTTGGCATAGGTCATGACCTCCTTGAGATACTTTTTTGACTGTCTCTTGGGTTGCTTAGGTGGCTGAGTCTGTTTCTCTGGTTTGATTTCAATGAGATACACCTGACCAGTCTTGAACTTGATATAGAGATCCATGAAGTATCGATGTGGTCTACCGTCTGTCTTGCATCGATAAGGAATGACTACCTCCTCACTGTTCCATTCCAAGACATCAGGGTTATCATCCAGCCAGCGAAAGGCTTGACGTTCCCAGAGAGAACGATAAGTAATAGCAGAGGCATCACCACGATACTTTGCGAGATTTCGAGGCTGGAACTTTCCACGATAGGTCATATAAATACAATTTATATGGTCACGAATCTCATCAGAAGTACGGCAACAAAGGTTGGGGATAATTTCAATTCTCAGTTGAATGAACTCAAGGATTCGATTTTCCCGAGGAAGATCGAAGAACTTGGTGATGGATTCTTTGTCGATAATCCTGCTGGGAATAGAATTATTTTTCCACTATCCATGAGGAGTGAGACTGCTGCATCTCGTCCCATGATATCGTTTACAATTGAATTCGAAAGAGACAAGCCACCTAGCACAATTTACTTCCCGTGCCCCGGAGGGATTGCATTTAATGACCAAGGGAATTACGGAACAGTGGAATTGGGTGCCCTTGGTGCTTTGGCAGGAGATATCGCTGATGTTGCATCTGCTGGAAGCCTGAAAGAAGCAGGAGAAATGATTGCCACTAAGATAAAAGACAAGGCTTCTGTTGGTGGAGTTAAGAATTTGATTATTGAGCAAGCAATGGAAGCTGCGTCTGGAACTAGTTTTGCTGGTGTTGATGTCGGAGGAGTGGCAAAGTTCGCAACCAAGAGAGTACAGAATCCAAGGGTGAATACCTTGTTTGAATCTAATTCTATGCGAACCTTTTCCTTTAATTTTAAGTTGATTGCTTCCTCTGCTCAAGAGTATCAAGTAATTGATGCGATCCATACACTCTTTCAGGCAGCAATCTACGCGCAACCAGTGAAAGGTTCTATCAATAGCCTTCATTTTCCTCCCACAACTGAGGTTCGTTTTCTATTCAAGGGTAAAGAGAATCCAAATATTCCAAAGATTCATAAGACCTATCTCACAGGGATGTCAAGCACATACAACTCCAGCGTGAACTCATGGAGAACAAATGGTGAACCTCTAGAGGCAGATTTTTCTCTGAATTTTCAGGAGATACGAGTCCTGACACGCGACGATATTGAAGAACTTCGTAAAGATTCACCAGACCGCAATAAGGGCGCCAGAGGAAATTTTGATCGTATCGGTAAAGAGGTAAATAAGAAGGTGAACAAGGCGACAGAAGAAGTCAAGGCACTAAACGATCTCGGAAGAGAGAATATTGCCAATACTGGTTCTGCTGGGACTGGTAATGCTCTGTTTGATAACCTGATTGAATTTGGCGACCGCTTTAATAATTTTCTAACAAGATAAAATGTCATTCTTTAAGCAATTCCCAAAGCTACCTATTGATATCAATCGTGATGGAGTGGTTGATATCTCCACTGATTTCTGGAGATACGTAGACATCATCGATTCGTTTGCAGACGACTCCTTTGCATACAAAAAAGTTCGTGTTCCCAATGAGGTTCGACCTGACCAACTCTCAAATCAACTCTATGGAACACCAGAGTTTTACTGGACATTCTTTATTCTGAATGACTTCCTAAAAGATGGTGGCATCAATGCATGGGCAAAGGGAGACCAAGAGCTTGATACCTATATCAAGGATGCTCATGAAAGATTTGCAGTTCTGGTATTTCCTCCCGTGGAAGACCCAAATGATGCTGGTCAGTATAATTTGATTGATGGTATGCCTATCAATAATCCTGACTACAAGGACCAGTTATATCTTCTCTTTGATATTGACGAATCTCAGGAGACTTATGCAGCAGTCAAGATTGTTCATTGGGATCAGTCTCGATATCAACTCTGGGTGGACAAGACACAGATGTATGAATACACACCAGAAGAACCGGGTGGTGCATCAGAAGGTCCAGATTTAATTGTAAAAACTGATAGTCATTTCAATACATTTTTTACACTCTCTGGTGGATATAAGGAATTTCATATTCGATATCTTGATAATCCAGAGAAGATTGGATATGCAGACAGTGAATTTGATTCACAGTATGAACTTGGCAGTGACTTTGATAGCGACTACACAGCAGTAAAACAGAATGCATGGCAGACAGCACTGGATGACCTTGGATACTCTACCAGTGAAGAAGAAAACACTGTGTATGCTTATCAAATCTTTACAGATGCAGAGAGAGCACCTTACCGATATACCGGAACCATATCTTTTGAAGAAGACGAATTGACACAGGCTGGTCAATTGACAACTGTTGGTGATGGAACATATTTAGTAATAACATTGCCTATTTCCACTGTTGGTCATAGATATTATCTCAAGGGAAAACCAGAGATTGTTGGTCCCTATAACATAACAAAATTTTACAACGAGGATAATGTGGAAGTCTCATTTCTTGATGGCACTGGAGAGGCTTTAACCTTCAAGATTAACACATCTGAATGGGGCGCGGACCAAGGATACTTTCAGGTCTGGTATTCTCGTCAATTGTCCAAGGAGGTTCTCAGTGCTTATGATGCACTCAGTGTCAATGGAACATACAGTGAATTCACCTCATACTATGACCATCTGGTAGAAGAGAATGATGAAGCCAGAGAGGTTCGTGTCCTTAGACCTGATCGTGTTCGTGAGTTTGCGCGTGAATACAAATCACTTCTGAATAAATGAGCAACAAGGTAGCAAAAAATTTATCTACGGCATCAGGTTCTTGTGATATTCAGAATATTTTCATGGTGAATTATCGTGGTGATGTGAAGGATATCATCACGATGGTCAAGACAGTAACTCTCACTGAATCTCTGTATAATCCATATGTGACAATCAAACTTGGTATCAAGGATGAGTCTAATTTCTTTGAGTTCTTTGAGATAAATGGCAATGAGAAAATTATCCTGAATGTCAGGCAGAAACCCTTTGGTGAGGATGAATATGAATCAGAACTCATCTATCGAGTCACTGGGTATCCGAAATATTCCAGAGGGAATTCTGGTGATTACCAGCTTTATGTCATTGATGCTGTAAGTGAGGTTGCCTATCTTTCATCCCTCAAAAATATCTCTCGCGGTTTCAATGGAGCAATCTCAAAGGAGATTGAGAAAATTATCACAAATGACCTAAAGCAAAAGATTGTTGTTCGTGGCGATCCAGTTACCGCATATGCTGGTGTAATTGAGTGGACAAAACCTCTTGATCAAGCCCTTGAATTTACCAACACACTCTACGATAATAATCTTTCACCATTCTTCCTCTGGCAGAATGTGCATGACCTGATTCAGTTAAGGTCATATGATTCAATGATTGGTGATGAAAGAAACTTCTACAACACCTACTATGAGAAGACCTTCTTTACTGATGGTGTGCCGGGAAATCGTAGCACAGATGCAGAGAATATGCTGACGATTCAGAACATGAATTCGTTTCTGGGTCTGAATAGAGTATCCGCAGCAAATGCTGGGGCGTATGCTTCGCACAATTTGTCTTTTGATCTATCAAATAGAGTCTATACAGACAATGTGTTTAACTGCTTTCGAGTTCCGAATGATAGGTATCTGACAGGGAAGAGTAATTATTATCCTGAGTTTTCTCCATTGGGTAACAAGAAATCTTTTTCTCAATCGCCTGATATTGTAAGAAATTTTTCATATCGTAATAGCCTTGCTTTTGGTGGTCTAAAGAATTCAGGTGATGCTGAGAAACTTTCTGCTCCTGTTCTGGACTCTTATACTGCAAACATGGATACCCTCTCGCATGAGATTACCGTATCAGGAGATCTCTTTTTGAATCCCGGTAAAATTGTGGCACTTGAGGTTCCAAAGGCAACTGACCTAAAAGCACTCAAGAATTATATTGGTGATGATGCAGAGGTGAATGACCTTGTTTTCTCTCGAAAGTATTTGGTCACAACATCAATACATACAATAAACCTTAGCACTGGCAACTACACCACGACCTCAAAGATTGTCACGGATTCTGTCAGAGTAATATGAATTGCATTGGAGTAATTGAAGATACGAATGACCCACAGGAACTTGGAAGAGTTCGTGTTCGACTTGTTGGCAAGCATAGCGAAGTTCTTGCTGACCTTCCATTGAACTCTCTGCCGTGGACTCCAGTTATCAATGGAGTATTCCTTGAGGTCAGCGATTGGGTTCTGGCAACACAGGTAAGTGCTGATGAGTATGTGATTGTTGGTAAGGTCAATGGTGTATCAAACACTCATTGGGAACCGAATAAAGGATTCTTTGATCCCAATGAATCGCTTCCAAAAAATATTTTACCTGATATTGGAAAACAAGCACGGATTGACTATAAAAATTCCACATCGTATATCTCCAAGGAGGCAACTCACAAGGAAGATGTTCCGATTGCAGGTGGTGGGGCATGGAATATGCCTCAGATTGCAGACACCAATGCACCAGTGTATCCAAATAATGAGGTAAAGGTATCAAAGAATGGGCACTCTCTGGAGATTGATGATACTCCATGTCATGAAAGAATTTCTCTATATCATTCCAGTGGAACCTATACAGAGATGCAAGCAAAGGGTGATAGAGTCACTGTGATTACTGGAGATGATTATGAGGTTGTAATCAAAGATAAAAATGTGTATATTGCCGGAAACTGTAATGTGACCATCTCTGGAGATTCAACCATGCTTGTAAAGGGAAATCATACTCTGGAGGTTGAGGGTGACTACAATGTAAATGTCAAGGGGGGCATGAATACCCATGTGAATGGAAACCTAGTGACTGATGTTGTTGGTGATAGTAACCTTACCAATACAGGAAAGACCAAGATTCAAGCAGCAAGAATTGATTTGAACTGATGGCAATTACAATTGACAAGACACAACTGAGTGCCATTCATAAGCCTGATCTCACTGCCGTGGGGACAGTGACTTTTACGGAAGCTGCGGGTGATACCATTACGAATATCCAATGCACCATTCAGAATGACCCGAGTGTGGTGATTACCATTGATGTATCTGCAAAGACAATCACGTTCTCTGGTGAGTATCTTGATCCATACAGAGACCTTTTTTACCTTGTAGATAAGGGCAAAAGCACCTTTGAAGATGAGGAACTAAAGGAAGCATACAAGGAAGCTTCAAGGGGTCTAACAAATGACAAGCAGATATACATGGAACCTATTGTGCAACAGGGTATGTCAAATTTTCCAGAAGGAAAGAGTCTCTATAAATTAGAGCAGGATAGAACTCCATCGTATCAGAAAACATTTACAGCAGTGGTGACATATGATAGGACAAGCCCAGCTCTTGTTGGTATTGAGCAAGAGTTCACAATCACTCAAGAAATCTTGAATGACAGTGATGCAATTCAAAGTTTTGTTGAGAGTTATGTAAGGAGGAACCAGTAGTATTATGCCAGCAGTCACAAGAATAGGAGACCAAGATGTCATTCATTGCTCTACTCCAATAAGAGCACAGGGTTCGCCAAATGTCTTTTGTAATGGAAGAGCAATCTCTCGTCAGGGTGATATGAACAGTGTTCATTTGCTGCCGGGATCGCCTTGTCCACCTCATGCTGCTCCTATTACCACTGGTTCATCAAAGGTCTTTGTAAATGGCAAAGGGTGTGGTCGAGTTGGTGATGGTATTACTAGCTGCACAATCGTAGCTGGTGGTTCACCTAACGTATTTGCAGGAGGATAATATATGGCACTACCATCAGCAAAACCAGCAGCAGGAGCAGACCCATTGGACAAATCTCTGAGCCTTGAAGCAACTCCCTTGGCAACTGAGTATGGATACACCTATGAAGCCGCAGTTGCTGCAAAAACAGAGTGGGATACAAAGGTTTCTTCTGCATTCGCAGCATATGATATCACGGATGTCTTTAATGAACTGGAAGGCAGTCAAAATAAATCGGATTATCGTGAATTGATCTATAGGCAATCTGTCTATAATATTATTGGAAGTAACCTCACAAACCTCTTTGTCGAGCTTACAGATAAGGATATTGCTGTATGGTATACTCAACAGGCAAGGAAATATCTTCACTATTTTGTCAAGTTGATTCAGAATAAGATCGAAAGAAATCCCGGTGCCTTTCTGAGTCTGAGTCAAAGTATTCCATTTGATGATATCATTCGACCCAATAAGGAAATTGCCAAGGATATCGTAATGCTTCCCGGTAAATTCATGAATCCTGTAACAAGGACACGATTTACAAAGGAAGAATATGACCGACACATAGAGTTGTTGGATAGCATTCGTAACACTGTCAAGGGCATCTATGCTGATGAGGGTGGGGCGGAACTTTATGCGATATATGTCATTGGGACAGGTAGAAACTTTCCGAATAAATAGTTCATATGTCAACAGCATCTTCAGATAAAAACATAGATGGAGTCAGACCAATTGATGTCGTCCCAACTTTGTTTGCAGACTTGTCTCTTGGCTTTAATCTTCATCCAAACACCAAAGATATTCGACCTATCACTGACCTGAATGCAGTTCGTTCAGCAGTGAAGAACCTTGTTTTGACGAACTTTGGTGATAGACCTTTTCATCCTGAAATCGGAGGCAATGTAGCTGGTCTTCTCTTTGAGAATGCTGATTTCTTTACTGCTGATGCAATGAGAACAGAGATTCACAGAGTATTAAGTAGGTTTGAACCTAGAATCGATAATGTCGTGGTTCAGGTATTTGATGACATTGATCGCAATGCGTTCAAGGTCAATATCGGTTTTAATATCACTGACTCTAGCATAGAGCAGGAAGTAAACTTTTATCTCACAAGAATAAGGTAATCCAACATGGCAGGAAAAAAACTCAATGTAACGGAACTAGACTTTGATGCAATCAAACAGAACATCAAGGACTACTATAAGCGAGATGGAGGACCATATAAGGATTGGGACTTTGAGGGTTCTGGTCTGAATCATCTTCTGGATATCCTTGCATACAACACACACTATAATGCGATTCTTGCTCACCTTGCTGCCAATGAAGGTTTCATTGGATCTGCCCAGCTAAGAAAGAATGTTGTTGCTCGCGCCAAGACTCTTGGATATCTACCTCGTTCATTCACTGCTGCAACTTCTACCATCAAATTGACTGGTGCAGATGTTGGTAGCCTTACAACAGTTCCCAAGAACACTGTTTTCTCTACCTCTGTTGGCGGCAATTCATACGAATTCATTACACTGAATGCCTTCACTGGAACCTTCGGGGCATCTGGAAAGGAGATTCAGGTCAAGCAAGGAACTCTCAAGACAGTCCAGTATACATTCGATGCTTCTGATACCAATGTGAGATATGAGATTCCTGATTCCAAGGTTGATGTCTCTACTCTCAGAGTCACTTCATTTCCTCATGGTAATACCTCAAGCAGCACTCTCTATACAAAGTTTACTGAGTTGTCTAATGTGACTTCAACCAGTGATACATATTTTGTCTTTGAGAATCCAAGTGGGTTTTATGAAATTGAATTTGGTAACGATGTTGTTGGTAAAAAACCATCACCCGGAAGTGTAATTTCTATTGAGTATCTTTCCACTGATGGGGCTGAAGCCAATGGCGCATCTGAGTTTACTCTGAGCAGCAATCTTTCATCCTCTGGTGGATTAGTTCTTACAGATATTGTTGTTTCTAGTGCCACTATTTCTTCTGGTGGTGGTGACCGTGAATCCATTGAAGAGATTCGTTTCAATGCTCCACTAAGTTTTACCTCTCAGGACCGTGCTGTTACTGTGGATGACTATAAGGCTCAGATTCTCAATGCCTCTGATGCAACTGCTGTTTCCGTCTGGGGTGGTGAGGATAATGATCCTGTTGACCTTGGTGCTGTTTATATTAGTGCCAAGCAAGCAGACAATGCCGTTCTTACTGATTCTCAAAAGTCAGACCTTAGAAAACTTTTAAGAGATAAAGGCGTCTTGACGCTGAGACATGAATTTGTTGATCCGAAATTCATCTATATCTACTTTGATATCTTTAGCAAATTCAATCCCAACTTGACGACACTGAATTCTGATACTCTGGGTGCAAAGATTACCACCACGGTAAGTAATTTTGATTCCACTGCCTTGATTGAATACAACTCAATTTTTAGATTCTCCAAGTTTCTTCGGGAGATCGATAACACAAGCCCTGCTATTCTTAGCACTGCTGCTAGACTCTATGCATATCGTAAACTAGAGTTGAACCAAAAACTTTTTGATACGGATACAGACACGGTAAGTGTAGTTGATTTAAGTGGCAGGAACGCGGTTCAGGAATGGAAACCAAACAGATTCTTTCCTGAAGATGACCTGTTTTTCTTTGGTAACAATGTCTACAAGGTCACCAAAAGTGGTCAGACTGGCAGAAATGCACCAAAGACAAATGGGGACGGAACATCAAACACCCTTGAGTATAGTTTTGAGGGTCTGTTCTCTGAAAAAGCCTTGACAGACCAAGAGAAAAAACTGCTATCATTTGACTTCACCTTTGCACTTGATGAAGAGGAAACTGATATTGTCTATAGTAAAGAAACTGCTACAGATAACTTTAAGATTGGGGGACAGATTTATCGCTTTGGGACACAAAAACTTGACAATCTTCCTTCTCATATTCTTGCGCTCACAATATATCAAACAGTAGATGGTAAAAGAAGTCACTACAGCACAGGAACAGAGACAGGTTCAGTATTTTATGGTCTTGTCAATGTTTCAACTGGTGTTGTATATCTTGGTAAACCAGCAGCAGAACTTGCGGGTGTTGCCAATAAAAGGGGTGCAGCGTTCACACCCAGTAAGGAGTATAGGGTTGGTGATATCTTTCATATCAACAGTTATGTGTATGAAGTTACTGCTGCTGTTGATGGGGAGGATGATGACGCAACTGCAACCAGTGGAACAACCACACCTTCCAACTCCAAGGATGAGGGATTGGTTTCCGGTGAGATTACCTATAAGTTCGTGAGAGAATATATCAATATTCAGAAACTGCCTACGATTGATGATGCTGCGAACAATAAAGTAATCAACCTATACACTCGCCCTGCATCAAATGACATTGCAGCAAAGAGAAATACGATTATTGAAATTGATGATACCTTGACATCAATAACAGCAGAGATTGATGATGCTGCTCTTAGAGGTAACAACTCAGCTATCAAGGACTATGTAACACATAACAGAGACAAAGATATCACGTAATTATGCACGATTCTGTTGCCAATGCCACACCAAGAGCGCATGAGTCCGCAAGGGTAAATGATCTTTTACCAGAGCAACTCAGAGGTTCTTCACAAAACCTTGTCAACTTCCTCAAGGAATACTATGACTATCTGAATCAGGATGGTCTTCCTTCCAAGGAACTTCGTCATATCGTTGTGGAGAATGATATTGATGAAACATCTGCAAAGTATCTTGACTCGATTCAGGATGAAATTGCATCGATTGTTCCCAATTCAGACTACATGGATCGAGTAACTCTGTATAAGAGAATTGTCCACTACTATCGCTCCAAGGGGACCATTGAATCAGTTTATACTTTCTTTCGCATCTTCTTCAATGATGTAGATGACCTTCAGATTGAGTATGGAGACAAACCATACACCTATCGTATTCGAACATCAAAACTTCCTGCTGGTGGTCAGGAATGGAGAAGTAAATTCCGCAAGCTTGCTCATCCTGCTGGTCTTAAATTTAACGTCGCAACTTTGGTTGAGGCTGGTGTTGTTGGTGGTGGAGATTTGTCCAAGGTAAGACCGGGATGGGACCCTGATTACTGGTTCGATGGCGACTCCCAGAATGAAGATTATTGGGCAGAACATGATAAGTGGCATTATGATCTCCTCCCTCCTAATCGCAGAAAGGAGATAGAGACTTTTGCAGAACCCATCTTGAGGTACGCCTTGGATAAGGAATCCAGTATTTCGGGCGCATCAGGTTTTGTAGTCGAGGAGGTTACGAACACGATAGAGGGTCAAAATGGTTATATCAGCCCATCTCAAGGACCCACATGGAATAGCACAGAGGAAGCTTTTGAGTTTGATGGAGTTGATGATAGAATTTATGCCAATACAGATTTTAGAATGGATGGTCTGGACCCTTCGAACGAAGGGGATCTCAGTTGGGACTACTTCACTGATTCTGAAGGAAACCGAGTTGGTCTATACCAGTTTGATGAGGAAGATGCCTTTACAATTTCATTATGGCTGAAGACAAGCCAGACAGCAGACAGTATTCTGGTTTCTTCCCGTGATGCAAATGGTGTTGGTCTTGGGAAGATTGATGAGAAGTTTGCTGTGATTTACATTCAGGAAGGTGGGGACTCTGATGCATCAGATGGTATTCCAGTGATTCTTTCATCAACCACCTCAATCGCTGACGGTCAATGGCACCACTTGGCGTATGTCTATGATGGAAACCGCTCAGGTTCCCTCTGGGTTGATGGTGTGAAGGAAGCCACAGACACAAGTATCAACCTTGAGTCTTTCTTGGATGATGGTGTTTCCCGACAACACACTTTCCATCTGTCACAAATCATGGGAGGGTATGTTCCTAATGAGTCTCAGGGGAATGAGGGAACTGTCCACACATCAGGGTATCTCCGAGATTTTCGAGTCTATAATTCAAATCTCACTGTCCTGAACGCTCGATTTCTATATGGGTCTGGAGCTAATTCCACGGCAAATCCATATCAAGCTCTTGACCTAGACCCATTCACTGCATACTTTCTTTCCAAGTATGAACCTCCGGTAGATGTCTTGGTGAAAACTCTGGTCAATGCACAGGCTGGTCTTCGCTGGAGGTCTGGTGCAATTGACAGAATCAGTGGAGATGATTATGCAGCAAACATTTATGGTGATGATTCTGATGGTGAAATCTATGGTGACCCGCCAGCAGAAATTATTGAATCTCGCGTTCTTGATATCATGTTTGTCATGTCTCCTTTCCTTGAGGATGCCAGAGATTCCTTTGTCCATACTCAATATCAAGCACAAGATAAATTCTTTGACCCCGGTGAATCTATTGGCTCATATGCAAAGCTAGACTTCAATGAACTTGAGAAGGAATTTGACTTTAGTGTAAATCGTTCACCATTTTCTGTCTTTGGGGCTGATGTTGATGTCATTCCTCATACACTTAAATTCCTTGAGGGTGTTAACGATTCTGATGATGCAAATATCAATGAGCGTGCATCCGAAGACGGTGATGGTCTACGCATTCAATTGAATAGTGCCACTTCAGCGGGTAATAATTTTAAATTCAATATTAACCTTGAGAACGAAGACAATCTTGATGATGCCGATTACACTTTGTATGATGACTCTGATAACTACAATGATTCTCAGGGAGATGCATTCTTGATTGTTCGCCCAGAAAGATATCAAGACTATAATCAGGAAATTCTGAATAATGGATACTATGCAGCAGGGGCAAGCACTACTGCATACCTCAAAGTCTATCAAGCCAATACAGCATCTCAAACTGTTGGTGTTCCACTAACAATTACAGCAGAGAGTGCTACTGCAATTGATACTACCGTGCAAGGTGTGTGGGGTTGGGGAACGATTAACAGTGATGGCTCCATTTTGGATATCAATATTGTTGATCAAGGGGCAGGGTTTACAACCACGCACACAATTGCTGATGTGGAAGACAATGTGACAGATAAGACTACACCAGATCCTCATTATTTGATTAAGGTTGGAATGGAATGGAGTGAAAGTTCTACATATGTTGTGGGTGACCATCTTTATAATGGAGATGAATTGTATGAGGTCACTGTTGCAGGAACAACTGGATCAACTGCGCCAACACACACATCAGGGAGTGCCGTTGACGGTGATGTGACATTCCTTCATATTGGTAAGGTTGCCAAGGCAGTTGTCCAGACTTTTGATGAGTCAACAAATACTACTGTTGGTAAAGGTGGCATTGGTTCTTGGGGATGGATTACGAAGGGTTCTGGATATAAGACTCTTGCTCCTAGCCACTCTGATGGTTTTGATTATGACCAATCCCGTTGGAGACTAGGAACTAGAGCACAAAACAACGAGGATCACCTTCACAACGTAAGGTGGACATCTTACATTCAAAATACAGCAGGGTCAAATGCAGACATCAACACATCAGATGGACCCGGATATCGCCCTTGGTTTATTGATGGTCTTCAAGACCTGACTTCATATCCACTAGAATGGCACTACCAGAACACTCAACTCACGAATGGAAACACATCTACAATACGACTAGATATTGTAGACGATGGTTCTTCTGAAGGAACAGGAACACTTAGAGTTAGATCTTTGGACTATAGAACTTTGACAGATTCAATCTTTATTGAAGAATGAAGCGTATAAATAAAGCAAATACTTAACACACTATTATGGCAGCAATTATCACAGACGATTTTAGAAGAAACGCGGCACAACTCCTTGTAAGTGATGTCACTACTGGTGGCAGCAATTACTACGTGGGCATTGGTAAATCAGATGCATATGACCCCGATAGTGCTGGTTTGGCAGAAACCGATGGCTCTTTTTCTTTGCCTGTTCCAGCAGCAAGTCGCGCAGAAGAACTTGAGGTTCTTAACAACCTTGCAACACTTTCAAAGGTGGGAACCAATAGTGCTTTCCGAGTGATGCCGCGTGTGTATTATCAGGCAAGTAAGCGTTATAAAGTGTATGACCCCAATGACGCAAACTGCTTTTTCGCAGAGACCGTTGATGGTGTTGAGTTTGAGCCATGCTATGTCATTAATAGTGACCTTGAAGTCTTTATCTGCCTGAAGAATGATGGCACTACGACTTCTAACAGTGATGATGAACCTACAATGACTGCTACCTTGAATAGCATCTTTGGTGCGACTGAGACAGGTAAAAATAATGGTTTGATCACAACTGCTGACGATGATTTTCGTTGGGCATATGTCTGCACACTGAATCGTGATAGTGGATTCTTTACCACACAATTTGCTGCTATTGGTAACGCTGGTTCTAGTGCTGTTGACAATCCTGCTTTGACTGCATATAGTGGGAGCGACCATCCATCTGAAACCTCTGGTGGATTGATTTATGGATTCAAAGTCATTGATGGTGGTTCTGGATATACTGCTGGTGACCTCACTGTTAATTGCACTGGTCTGAGAACTGATGGCACTGGTGGTGATGATACTGACCTTGTTCAGTTTAACCAAAGCATCGATTGCACTATCACTGTTGATGGCGGGGCAATCACACAATGCGTTACCAAGCTTTCATCTAGTCAGATTAATACATCCAATATTCTAGGTGTTGTAAACGCAAATGCCGTTGTCGATGGCGTGAATAAGACTGCAATCCTAGAACCAATGATTCTTCCTCTGGAGGGTGTTGGAACAGATAACCTCAAGTTGCTTCCATCTTACTATTGTGGTATTCGTGCCAACTTCGAAGACGACCTTGGTGGTGATGGTCTTATCATTCCTTTTCGTCAGGTTTCTCTGCTGAAAGATCCTTCACTTGGCAGTGGTGATACTCCTAGTGCTACATCTTCGTATGCTGCTGGTGATGCTGCTAAGGCTCTACGTTATGTTACATGCACTGCATCACTTCCTGCTGGTATTACAACAGGAACAGTTTTGTTTGATAATGTAGATGGAGACACGACCATTCAACAGGCTATTGAGGGTGAAGTTCCCATCATTATTTTCGACCACCTCGATACAGACCTTGATCGTTTGTATTATCATCAAAACTTTGATGATGATGATTCTCAGAATCTCTTGGAACTTGCAAGCGGCAGAACATTGAGGAATGAAGCTGGCGATACCATTGCCTATACTGGTGCGCCACAGTATCCAGAGTTTACTATTGTTGACTACACAAATGCAAATACATCTACTGGCACAGAGAAGTATGGCAGATTAAACAGTGAGGTTCTGTTTATTGAAAACCGTTCATCTGTCACTCGCGCCACTGACCAAATCGAAGAAGTCAGAATGATCATTCAATTCTAAAGATGCCTATTGAACCATCATATGCATTCAATACATTCAACACTATGGGAGCCTCAAACGGCTCCGGTGTTGAGATGACTGATAGCTTTGAGGACTTTCGTAAGAAGACCAATGGTATCATTAATCGGATTGAGAATTTTGCAGTAGCACCAGTAGCGTATGGTCTAGTGACATGGACGCTTAATGGTAACACTCCTACATTTTCTATTGAGAATTCATTCAATGTCAAGGAGATACGCTTCGATACTGAAACTGGAATCAAGATTAATTTTAATAAACCCACAAAGGATTCAAACTTTATGCCTTATGGAAATCTGGGTTCCAGAGATTCCACGATAAGCCCAAGTGGATGGGGTAGCACTTCCGAAGGAAGAGACACAAGAAATAAGACTGATTTTGGAACAGTTGTTTTTCACACACCAACAACAACTTCAATCAATATGTTTCTCTATCGAGCAGGTTCTAAGAACTATGCAATAACCGATGGTGGATGGAGGTCTGCATCCTTTATCATATTTGGATTACTATGATTTCAGAAAATGTAATACCAATTACTAGCTTTGGAAATGTTGGGATTTCGAAAGACTATGATGTTCAGGAGTGGTCTGCTTGCACGAATGGAATTATTAATGCAGTCAATGGCACTACTAGAGCATTTGCCACAACATATCTTCTATATGATAATGTCAATAGTTCAATAATCAAATCAAGTAACATTAGCACTGTTACGCTCGATCCTGCTGGCTACTGGTCCTTGACGTTTGAGACTGAATATGATAGAGACTATATTCCGTTTGTGAATGCGTATAGAAACGGCGCAGGCGAATTTCCAGTCAGGTCAGACCTTCTTTTTGCTGGGTATCGTGGCGCAGACACATCTGGTATTGATGTTCTAGTATCTTGGACTGACCCTAACAGTTTTCCCCGTGGTGGGGGTAACAGTGATGATACAAGATACAATGCTGCGAAGTCAATGAGCGGCATTTCTGGTGCAGATGGTGGATTTGAATATTTTTCAGTTGTAATCTTTTAAAATTATGGGAGCACGATTTCAAGTAGTAGAAACACTGGGGGAAAAGCTTACTTATCAGCAAGCTTCAGCAGCAGCAGCACTCTTGACACACAACGGTATCAATGGTCGTCTTGCTGTTCTGAATACTCAGGAGAAATATAATACCGCAATTGCTACTCTTGAGGAATTTAAAACACCAACCAGATATCTCTTTTATAGAGAAGCTCAATCGAATCTGCAATCTCCAGTGGCATTGTTCAATAGATCACTTCTCCCAGACGCATGGGCGGGTGCTATTCAAGCAGCAGCAACATTGAACCCAACCACTTCTCAGGGTCTCCAAAGGGAAATAGCTGGGATTGGTGCATCGAGAAGGTTCAGCAATAGAATACTAAACGATATTAATACATTCTGGAGTAATGCCGGAACTGATGTTGTAGAGATATCTAAAGATGAATATGATGCACTATTCAATTTCTCTTTTGTTTTTCGCACCGGCAGAAGAGCTCTCAATTTTGTTCAAGACTATCTTGAGGTTGAAGAAGGCATCGCAGATTACCCTACAGTCTGGGTTGGGTTGACTGATACCGAAGAAGAGGGTGAATGGAAATGGATTGATGGAAGTCCGCTTGAGAATGGTGTCAATAATATCTATTGGGCAGATAATAGTGACCTTCATTCAACAGGACAATCATTTAATGAACCTAGTAATTCTGGACAAGGCGAAGACTTTGCTGTAATTCTTGGTTCAGAGAGAAGTCAACCGGGTCTATACTCAGATGATGATGGTGACCTGACAAATACCAGAGATGGAAGATATGGATACTTGGTTGAGTTCTTTGTCCCCAATCCCCAGATTGATGAAGACCTTGTAAATGAAGTTGAAGACCCAAACCTCAATGCACCAGAACCCGATCAGGTAGTATCAAATATTACTGACTTTATTCCTTATGATGACTTCAAGGAGACAGGTGTTACTTTGGCAGATTCTTTTGACAGATGGAGGAGAAAGACAAATGGCATCACAAAGTTTCTGGTTGACAGAAAAGCTGCATTTGCTCTTTGCACGATGGAGAGGATAGAAGAGTCACCTTATAGCTGGACTATCCTAGCTGACCCAAGCAAAAAGAGAAACATTAGTTCTGCCAGCTTTGGTTCTGAGGGGACTCTTACTATCAACTTTGAAAATGAACGAGAACACAATAATCATGTCATCATTTTTACTGTTGGCAGAGACCATTCTGATGATGCGGGATTGGACCTGTATGGAGATAGCACAATATTTTGTCGAGATGAACTGACTGGAGTCTGGACACAAAATTACACTACAAGTGGTTTTGAAATATCAAGCCTGAAGACTACTTCAATTCAGGGCAACAAGGACCGCTCTTGGTATACGAGTGGTCGAACAAGTGTTTTTGCTCTAGCTGATCCAGACAATACGTGGAATAGAGTAAGCATTGTTGTCTACTAAATCATAGTATGCAAAATGGTTATGTGCTATATCAATCTGGTGAGGATGTAAGACTGGAAATTTACCTCAAGAATCCATCTCAACAAGCCTTGGACTGTCTTAGATGCGGCAAGGCTATTTCATTTGATTCCCCTAAAGATGTCCCAGACTCCGGTGAATTGAAATTTATGAATATTGAGGACGGTGAGATATCATATGATGAATCAAAGGTGCGGAAAGAAGCACTTGATATTCTTAGGTATAGAAGAAATGAGGCACTGGAGGAACTCGATAAAGCTTGCTTGAGGTATATCACAAATCAAGAACGTCTTCATAATATCGAAAAATACAAGCAGCAGCTTAGAGACCTACCAGAGACCGTAGATTTTACTTCTGTAAAAGTTCCTGTTGACATTGGTCATGTCGATCCTCCTGCATTAACAATGTATAAGGAGGTTCTATGATTCATCAGAGATTTGAAGATGAATATCTAGACGAGATGGCAAATCGTCTCTTGTATGAATGGAAAGACCTTGATATTAACTACCCCAAGAAAGAAGAAGGATTCTATACCTCAGACGATTCACTTTCACTGGCAATGGAAAGTGGAGTTGATGTTGACCAAAACTTTGGAAAAGGGCAACCATTTGATATCGAGGAATCATATTTAATAAAGGATCAAATCTACATTACAAAAATGTTGATGGGGCGATTTCCAAAATGCTCAATATCTCGTTCTGGTTTCTTCTACTATCCACCGGGAGAAGGTATGAGATGGCACACTAATGCAGATACTCCATATCTCAGGTGCTACCTAAACTATTCTCAAAATGGAGATTCATACTTCAAGTATTATGACCAAGAGACCAAGAAGACTGTTGTGGACATGGACTTTCCCGGCTGGAACATACGTCACTTTCATATAAATAACGAGAAAGACAATTTGTTCTGGCATTCGGTGTATTCAAGGACTCATCGTATTAGTGTCGGATTCAGAATCATAAATAACCTAAAGTAATATGGCAAGCCACGAAGACATTTACATCGATCAGGGTGCGGTTTATACTGCTGAAGTCACTGTTAAGAAAGATAATGTAGACTTTGACTTGTCTACCTACACCTTCAGCGGACAGATTCGTAAAACAGTAGGTAATTCAACTGTTGCTGCCACCTTTGATATTAACACTGATTCTCAACTTTCAAATGTCCTTGAGATTTCTCTTACTAATACCCAGACATCCGCATTGACCTCAAGAAGATATGTGTATGACATCGAAGCAACTGACTCTGATGGGACCACGTATCGAATCGTTCAGGGTAATGTTGTTGTTTCACCAAATGTAACTCGCTAAAAATTATGCCTGAGAAATATTTAACTCAAGTTGCCGCTCAGACTGATGCCCTTGCAGATGGAGATCTTTTTCTGATCACAGATGTATCTGATACCTCAGAGAAAAGCGATGGAACTAACAAGAAGCTGACATTCACTCAGATCAAATCTGGATTGGATACTGCTGGTTACATCAAGCTGACCGACATCTCTGTTACAGATTCTGGTGGTGATGGATCCTTGAGTTATGATAGCTCCACTGGTGTATTCACATATACAGGACCAAGTGCCGCAGAGGTCCGGGCTCACTTGAGTGTTGGTAGTGAAGCTACTGCATCTGGTGATGGAGCAATCTCCTATAACAATTCTACAGGTGTCTTTACCTATACTCCTCCAACACTTGCTGGTCTCAATGGTTCTATTGATGACCTAAGTGATGTTACTCTGACATCTGCTGCCACTAATGATATCCTGAGATGGAATGGTTCAGCCTTTGTAAATACAGATGCACCTACACTTGATGCCCTTCAATTTGACCTGACTGCTGCTGAGACTGCTGCTGTTGGTCAGCTTGCATGGAACAGTGAAGACCTGACACTTGATCTTGGTCTGGATACAAATGTCACTCTTCAGATTGGTCAAGAACAAGTGGCAAGAATCAAGGCGACAACTGCCATCCGTAATGGTATGGCAGTCTATGTCTCTGGTGTCACTGGTGGTTCTGACAATCTTGAGGGAACTCCATTCTCTGCTAATTCTGGTAGTGGTATTGATGAACTTCGTTTTCTTGGTATTGCCACAGAAACACTTTCCACAAACGATATTGGATTTGTAACCACCTTTGGTAAGGTTCGTGGAGTCGATGGAACAACATATGCCTCTGGTGGTATTCGTGATAATGCAGACACAGAGTCATGGAGCGTTGGTGATATTCTTTATGCTTCAGCTAATATTGCTGGCACACTTACCTCAGTGATTCCAACTGCTCCAAACCGTCGAATGCCAATTGCAATTGTCCTCAAAGTAACTTCGGAGACGAACTTAACTCTTTTTGCTCGTGCTGAGGTGGAGCGAAACATTCTCGATGAACTGCATGACGTTCTGATTTCTGGAACTCCTGCTAATAATGAGGTTCTGGCATATGATTCTGCTTCAGGTAACTGGATTAATCAGACTGCCGCAGAAGCTGGTATTGCTGCTACAGGTCACACACATTCTACAAGTGATATTACAAGTGGGACCTTTGCTGATGCTAGAATTGCAGAATCAAATGTTACACAACACCAAGCAGCATTAAGTATTACTGAATCTCAAATCAGTGACCTTGGTTCTTATATCACTGCATCATCTACAGATACCCTTACTAACAAGACTTTTGATGCCAATGGAACTGGAAACAGTCTATCAAATGTAGAGACTGCTGATATTGCTTCAGGTTCTAAGAGTGGTTCTGACACAACCCTAATCACTGGAACTGCTGGTACGAATGGTAATGTTGTCACTTGGAATGCAGATGGTGATGCAGTCGATTCTGGATATGCTGTTTCTGCATTTGTGGGTGGAGTGAACTATCAGGGGACATGGAATGCCTCTACAAACTCACCTACAATTCCTACTGCTTCAAGTAGTAATAAGGGTTATTACTACAAGGTGTCTGTTGCTGGTTCTACTTCAATTGATGGTGAGACTGACTGGAAGGTTGGTGATTGGATTATCTCCAATGGAACTACATGGGATAAGGTTGACAATACAGAGAGTGTATCAAGTGTCTTTGGTAGAACAGGTGCGGTGACTGCATCTTTCTCTGATATCAGTGGCACCGCAACTCACGAACAGGGTGGTCTGGAGGCAGATGTAAGAGCATATTCAGGTCTCATTAAAATCTCTGGTGGAGCAACCTCTGCAATCACTGATAATTCCTCCGATTGGGACACTGCTTTTGGTTGGGGTGATCATAGTTTGGAAGGATACCTCACTAACATCGATGCGGAGAGCATTTCATCCCTTGCAGATGTAACCATCACATCAATTGCTTCTGGTGAAATCCTAAAATGGTCTGGAACTGCTTGGATTAATAATACCTTGGCAGAAGCCGGTATTCTTTCGAATGTTCTTGGAGATACTGAACCACAATTAGGTGGACAGTTGGATGTCAATGGTAACGCTATTGGTGATGGAACAAGGGAGCTTCTTACCTTTACTGAAGATGGTTCTGCTGTAAACCATATTAATATTGAGAATGAAGCAACTGGTGGTGGTCCTATTATCCGTTCAACCGGAACAGATACCAACGTGGATCTCAACCTTCAGACAAAGGGGTCTGGGGACATCAACCTTGAGTCACTCATCTACAGTGAGACTAACAAGAAGTTATTTTACTCTGATATCACTGGAGTAGGAACAGGGACCGCCCTGACCATCACCTCGGCTGGTGTTGATTCGGGAAACACTGATGGAGCAACTGGTGGGGCTTTATCTCTGGGATCGGGCGATGCCGGGGACAGTGCGGGTGGGAATACTGGAAATGTTACCTTGGTGTCAGGAGCGAGTACCACGGGGAATTCCGGTTCAGTTGAAATCAATAGTGGAGGAAGTGCTACTGGCTCCGGGTCGATTACCCTTCGGACTGGATCGGTTTCATCAAGTGGTAGTGCTGGTGACATCATTTTGGCACCAGAGGCAGATGTCGGAGGAGGAACATATGGTGATGTTCGACCTGATGGAGATGGTGTTCAGAATTTGGGAACTGCGAGCAATCGTTGGAAGGCTTTTTATCAAACCACAAATTACTTTGTAGAAACTGGAGCAGGGACAAATTATGTTGCCTTCACTGCACCATCCTCAATTGCGTCTGATGTTACATGGACTCTCCCTAATGCTGATGGTTCTAGTGGTCAGGTTTTGTCTACCAATGGTTCTGGAACACTTTCTTGGGTAACTGCCAGCGGTGGTGGTGGTATTGCCCTTACTGACCTGAGTGTTGGTGCTGAAGCTTCTGCATCTGGTGATGGTGCAATATCTTACGATAATACCACTGGTGTCTTTACCTATACACCACCGACTGCTGCTGGTATTAGTGCTATCACGGCGTCATCTACAGATACCCTTACTAACAAGACTTTTGATGCCAATGGAACTGGAAATTCTCTCTCTAACGTAGAGACTGCTGATATTGCTTCAGGTTCCAAGACTGGCTCTGATACAACTCTGGTGACTGGTACTGCTGGAACAAACGGTAATCTGGTTTCATGGAATGCAGATGGTGATGCAGTTGATTCCTCCATTGTTGCCTCAAATGTTGCACTGACAGATGGTGACACTTATACTGGAACTCATGATTTCGGTGGAGCCACCCTTGAGATTCCCAATGGTGCTGCACCTTCTCTTTCTGTTGCTGGTCAGATTGCTCTTGATACATCAACCACAGATCATACTGCTCTCCTGAAGTATCACGATGGAACCAATGAGTTTGTGATTCCTGCCATCCTGTCTTCTGGTCTCTCAACCACAGACAATGATGTCATTGCCTACAATGCGGCAAACAATCGATTTGAGATGGAAGCCCAGAGTGGTTCTGGTGGTGGAACAGTAACCAGTGTTGACATGAGTGTTCCTACTGGTTTTGCTATTAGTGGCAATCCGATCACATCATCTGGAACACTCGCTCTTGCTTTTGATACAGGATATTCATTACCATCCGATGCAACTCAAGCAACTTGGATCACAGCATCAAGCACAACCACATTCACCAACAAGACCTTTGACGCAGATGGAACTGGTAATATAATAACCAACATTGGCTCCTCAGAGATTAAGGCAGAAATCGTCACAGGTTTAAGTGAGGAAACTAACCCCGAATCTGGTGACTACCTCTTAGGCGTTGAGGCTGGAGGCGGGGCGTTACGTAAATTTGATGTAGGTGATCTTCCATTTGCCCCTGTAAATTTCACAGAGAATGCACAAACTGGAACTTCATATACTCTTGTCCTATCAGACGATGGTAAAGTGGTGACGATGAATAATGTTTCGTCGAACACATTGACAGTTCCACCCAATTCTTCTGTCGCTTTTCCAACAGGAACACAAATCACTGTTGTGCAAGAAGGGGCTGGTGCAACCACTCTTGCTGGAGGTTTAGGTGTAACAATCAATTCTTTGAATGGAGAATTGACATTCAGTGGTCGTTATGCCGCCGCAACGTTAGTAAAAGTAGACACTGACACTTGGTTTGCATTTGGTGCTCTAGGAGATCCCGCTGCACCGTCTAGCGAATTTGCAGACAATGTATTTAAGATTCAAGATGATTCTGATGATACTAAAGCTCTAGCTTATGAAGTTTCTGCTATTGCAACAGCCACGACCAGAACCTGGACAGTTCCAGATCGTGATATTGATTTTTCAGCTAATGGAACTTTCGCTGAACGCGACATAGATTTTCAAAATCAAACCGGCACGACCTATACTCTTGTGCTGACAGACGCTGGAAAAATGGTCGAACTGAATAACGCTTCAGCAATAACTTTGACAATTCCTACTAATGCTAGCGTCCCATTCCCAATTGGAACACAGATCGCCATTATCCAACAAGGTGCAGGACAAGTTACTGTGAGTAGTAGTGCGACTATTCGTAGTAAAGGTGGAAATCTTAAACTATCTGACCAATACTCGGGTGCTTCGTTGACAAAACGTGGCACCGATGAATGGTATCTGGTCGGCGATCTTACTGCGTAATGTTTATCAATCAATTTGGCATTTGGGCAAGTCAGGTTGCTGACGCTACTGGTGAGACTTACAACCTCACACAAGAGGGATCTGATCTTATTCTTTTAGAAGGGAATTCAGACGAATTACTAACCGAGGCATACCCAGACATTTATAGAGTCTTGCAAGAAGGGGCTTTTCCAATCTTTCAGGAAGATGGTGCACGCTTACTACAAGAGGATTATGTACCACCGCCCTTGCTGCTGGATACATACTCAACCGACGTTTACGCGGCATACTCTGTTCGCGAGCTAAACCGCTCTTATTCCGGAGACTGCTTACGAATACGTGAAGACGGTGGGGATACTGAAATAGACATTGGATTCAGTGACGGTTGGATTGATACCGCAGCTATAGCTTCTCATTGCGGGGCAAATAATGGATACGTTACTACTTGGTATGACCAATCCGGTAATGAAAAAAACATCACACAAAGCACCGCCGCAAATCAACCTTTAATTTTTAATGGCTCTGCTGTATCAACAGACGACAATGGAAATGTCCAGCTAGAATTTGATGGTGCAAACGATAGCCTTTTATATTCAGAAGCTAACGCGGGGGCAAATGATACTTCTGAAATTTGGGTAGGAGAAATTGCCACGAATAATAGGTTCGACTACTGCTGGGGAGGTGGCGACTTTGGAGCAGGACAAGGTTATGCAGTCATGCTTAACAACAATGGTGTAGATAGAATTGTATTAAGATACGATCTTTCTACGGGAAATAAACCAGAAGTAGATACTAATGGTTCTAATATAACAAATAATGACCCATTTTTAATTGTTGTAAGGAGAAACTATAGTGGACGTACTGCAAACCTCAAATTAAATAACGACGACGAATTATACTCTGCTGTATCTAGCACGGGCACAGTAATTCACGAAGGTCTGCTTTTAATGGGGAAATTTAACAGCGGAACCAATTATACGGAAGGGAAAGTTAGCGAATTTATTCGTTTCAATGAAGAAATTTCTGACGCTATTGCAACCAGTATCGCAAATGATATTAATGGAGAATATACACTTTACGTCTAATGAAATACTTTGTCTTTACAGATTTTGAAAAATGGGATGCTATAAATCGTCGCCCCTTTATTGGTAAGAACACAACCACTACGCAATTGTTAGATGTGGAAAAGCATCCGGATAGAGATGAATGGTTAGTTCAAATTCCTGAGAATTCTTTAATGAAGATGAATAAATATCTAACAGATCAAGAACGAAATGAATTCTTGTCGGGGCTATTAGATAGTTACCCTGACAATTGGTTGATGAAGAAAGATAAATAAAGAAAGATAAATAACTAACAGATCAAGAACGAAATGAATTCTTGTCGGGGCTATTAGATAGTTACCCTGACAATTGGTTTAAAACGAGATTTAACTATGGCAGACGCAAAGATTAGTGGATTATCAGAACTCACCAGCCCAGCGGACGGTGACTTGATCCCTATTGTCGACGTGTCAGACACGACACAGGCAGTCAGTGGAACGACGAAGTATATTCAGAAGTCGAATCTTGCCCCCAGTGCAGTCTGGTCGTTGCTGGAAGAGGTAGCTTGCGCCTCTCAGACTTATATCGATTTTAACGGGGACGGCAGCAATTACACTGATCTTACGGATACGAACTTTGAGGAGTTCCGGATCGTGTTTGATGGGGTGGTGCCCTCGGCGACCTCCGAGGGACAGTGTTACATAATCGACAATGGGAGCCGTATCACGAGCGGTAGCGCATACCACTACCACGAGTTGGCTTTGCTTGATTCTACACCGACTCCCACCAACAATAATTCAGCAGGTGTTAACACCGGCTACTTTCACAAGCGTTCGCATGCGGCTGCGGGGAAGTTGTTTGGTGAAATACTTATCCCACGATTTACGGCGACGGAGTATCCGGAATGGATGTCAAACATCCTGTTATGGGCGTCATCGTCGTCTTTAGCCAGAGCCATGTTGATGTGTGGCGCCAATAGCGCCTATTCCACAATTGAGGGCGTATCTTTGAAAAGAAGCACAGGCAACTGGGGAACCTCTGGGTCAGTTAAACTCTACGGAAGGGCAGCATAATTATGGCACTACTAATGATACACAAGAAGGGCGTTACTCGCGAGATGACGCCGGAAGAAGAAGCAGCTTACAACGCCGAGCAGGCAGCAGAAGCTCAACATGAAG
>Ga0208785_1000076_pt1 | contig 38122 bp, 50 predicted proteins | sample DEB08_DNA_2_FD_185499 | JGI IMG/M metagenome (GOLD analysis project Ga0208785, IMG submission 185499) | Aqueous microbial communities from the Delaware River and Bay under freshwater to marine salinity gradient to study organic matter... | ecosystem: Environmental > Aquatic > Marine > Coastal ...
TAGAAGAATATGGAGTATAGGCCATACAGGGCCAGACCGTAGAGCACTATGTGACGGATCCTTATGCAGGTGGGACACATGGGCAACGGATCCAGGAACGGTGCACGCCAACGCGGGTGATGATCTGGCTTGATCTCTGGCTGTTCTACGGGCCTATTGTACTGATCGAACTCTGATTCGGTTGGCATACTGGTACTTATCGCTAGGTGGTTTATGGCCATGGAGCATTTGAACTATGCCTGCCATCCTTAGGAATTCTTTACCAAAATAGATTGCTTCGCTCGTAATAATTAGGCCGTACGCTGGAAACGAAGCGAACGCGGGGTGAGGGTGGCCGGATCTGACCCCACCGTGTCATATGGTAGGCGGAGCCCGAGTCTGCGAACATTATACCATGCGGTCGGTGTCGGTGGCACATCGGCCCTCCGGGCCTCCTCCCATACGGTCTATTATATCTACTGTTATGTCTCGTATACTGTCCAGATTCTTTGGCTCGTTTGGTTTGGTTGTCGCGGATGGTAAGGCATGGTAATGTCTGCAGGCCACCGGGGATCCGCGACGCCATCCTGGCCTTACCAATCCCTACCAGAATCTTCGCTCACTGAGCGGATCCCATTGGCTGTTTTGGTTTGGTCCGCCTCGGGCTTACCAACTGTTACCACGACCTTGCGTGTGCCGGACGACGCTTTTTGGTTGGTCTGGTCGCGGTTACCATCGCTTACCATGCCTCCGATCTGGGTCGCGACCTACCGTGCGTGACCTTTACCAATCATTACCACCGCGACGACACAACTCACATTGACATACACTTAGTGGCCAGCATCCGGCACCAGGCCACATGATGGCCTGGGTGACACAGGGTTATAACTGTAGATAACGGTGCGGAACCGTACACACACTCAAGGAGGGTCACACGGTGGGTGGTCGGTACGGAAATGAAAATCTTTTTTGAATCAGGCCGGTCGGCATGCTTTTTTGAACCCATGGTGGTAAAACTGGTAGGGCAATGATAAAATACCCGGGGTAAAGAAAAAACGCACAGCGGTACAAACACCCCCTATACCAGGTCTGGGCCAAAAGCACCGTACGGGCCAGTTCCTCAGATCTGAAAAATTTGCACAGCACCCACATTAGACCCCGTATGCCCAGGTTGGCGACTGCGCCTTTACAGTGTATAATAACCTGTATGTCAAAGCCACAGTACTACTACGTCATGTGTGAGAAGGGCACTCTAATACATCGTTGCTATGTGCGGATGGATCCTGCTTCCGCTGACATACTACACGACTCATTGGAGTCTCGCTACGATCTGGTGCAAGTGTGTGATGTCAAACAGTCAGAAGTGGACCCTGCGCTCTTGATCACTCCCGCCCCTTAAATAACAGTATGCTCTTGCGTACTGCATTACTATACATGATCATGACTGTGTGTGCTTTTGGCTTCCATGACAACACGTTCGCCGTGTTCGACCTCAAGGAGCAGTTGCAGTGGCTACAGATCAACCTCTGGGAACTCTTACACCAACTGGAGTACGTGGAACCGCACCAGCGTGTGATAGTGTACGAGGAGATCCAGCACATACGCGCGGAGATACAGCGCGTGGTGGATCAATTGATAGCACACGATCGGGCACAGCATCCGCTACCGTAGATTGTAAATTTTTACGCACAATTTTTTTTTTGGTCTAGCATGCCGCCTGGCAGTGTGCTATAATCACACTGTATCGGATGCATGGCAACTGTGGGATCCTAGGATGCGAGAGTGGAAAGGATCCCAACGCCATGGTGCATATGTGCTATGTCAATATAGCAGTAGCGTTTTGACCCGCAACATGATAAAATAGTAGCAAAAACAAAGGAACACACCAAACCAATGATACCATACACAGATCAAGAGAATGAATACCTGAGCTCGGGCTCATATCGCAAGTCAAACACCAACAAGCAACGCAAGGTCAAGCAGGGGCCGGACCTACGCAAACACGACTGGGCCATACGCACCACCATAGAGGTGGACGGTCGCACGTACATAGTGCCAGTGCAGGTCTAACATGAGTGAACAGCGTTATAACAGCATAGAACGGAACAGAGTGGACACCTGGGTTTTCCTGGGTTTTTTCTGCGCCATGTTCATCATCGCACACATATAGGTTGACCTGATCTGGTTTATAGTGTACTATAACACTATGCCACTTACACCAATAGTGATAGAACAGACATCCAAGGGCGAGAGATCCTACGACATTTTCAGTAGGTTGCTCAGGGACAGGATAATCATGTTGGAAGGACCGATAGGGGAGAACACCGCTTCAGTGCTGTGTGCCCAGTTGTTGTTCCTGGAATCACAGGACGCCCAGAAGGATATCACACTGTATATCAATTCACCGGGCGGTCTGGTAACGGCGGGCATGGCGATCTATGACACCATGCAGTATGTGAGATCAGACATACAGACCATAGTTGTGGGCCAGGCATGTAGCATGGGCTCACTCCTAGCGAGTGCGGGTACGAAGGGCAAGAGACTGATGTTGCCACACGCTAGACACATGATACACCAACCACTGGGTGGTGCGAGCGGACAAGCCACCGATGTCGAGATACGTGCGAACGAACTGTTGCGTTGGAAGAAAGAGCTCACGGAGATCTACCAACAGACAACCGGACAGCCACTCGACAGGTTGAAGGCGGACATGGAGCGTGACAAGTTCATGACACCCACGGAGGCGGTGGAGTACGGTCTGGCGGACAGGATAATCACGTCACGTGCCGAGGACGACCAAGGCCAATAGTCACATCACAAAACAGATTACCAAGCACCGATTAAATAGTTGCGAATAGTTAGCATTCGCAATACAATATGAGCATGACGGGTTTGACAGCAAGTACATTCATCTGGTTCAGGGAAGGCCTGGAGGCCTATCTGATCGTGCAGATGGCATGGTTGATGGCACAGAACCACACACAGCGATTGACTGTGTTAGGAAGCACAGCACTTGCCCTGGTGGCGAGCGCCGCGCTGGGCTACTTCGCGATGGACTACATCACTGACGATTTCGATAAAGTGGAAGCCTGGACCGCCCTGGCGGCCTCTGCCCTGTTGTTCTGGACAGCATGGTTCTGTCATGGAGCCGCACAGCACATGAAAGATATAAAGTCAAACATGGACGGTAGCATGATCGCACTGGCGACCATAGTGTTCCTTACTGTGTTCAGGGAAGGTGCGGAGGTCGTGGCGTTCCTCAGCGGGTTATGGGTCGCGGGTACGTCACTGCGTGACATAGGCACCGGTGCTCTATTGGGCATAGGCGCCCTGGCCATCGTATGCCATGTGTTCAGCAACAGGATCAAACAGATACCCATAGGCAAGATATTCCGCGCCAGCAGATGGGTGTTCACGGCACTGGCCATCTATTTCCTCTATTACGGCATACACGAACTACTGGAATAATCACAGCATAGAACTACGCGCTCTCGAGTGTAAGTACTTTTATGTACACTCTTGAGAAGCGCAAGATGATCTACATAATGACCCGCAAGCCGGTGTGGTACCACACGCACTGCATAACACCATGGCGGGGAACGCCACTCTGGTATGACCCCAGCTGGGTCATAGGCGACTGTGAACTGTGTCGCATGGACATAGAAGGTCAGGACTGGTGGAACGGCAGTTCCTACCGAAACTCACAGAAGAGATTGTTTGACAATATAGAATTGAACAAGAAGTATTGGTACTGATTATTTTTCGTATCTTGTTCGAGGTACGGGACCTTTGCTGAACTGTTTCTTCTTGATGTACTTCTTGGTACCTATCTTATAGACGATGGGTGACACGTCATACTGTTCCAGTGTGAATCGCTCATATCGTTTGTACAACTTCTTGATCCATTCAAGCATCGGTCACCCTCCGTCATTGTGATTACTTCTTCCAGAACATCAGTTTCTTGCTGATCTCCGCTAGGTCCTCGAACTTCTCGTTCACGTACCATCCGGCCACGAAACCGATTAAAAATCCAATTGTTAAAAACATAGTGTCTCCTCGTTATTGGTGATTGTATTTATTTTAGATCACTACGGCCAAGATGTATAACTATTAACATGAAAACAACTATCGTAATAGCATTATCTCTTTTGTTGACAGGTTGTGCCATACCTTCCAATCCAAAACTGTCATTCGGTAAGAAATGTCATGTTGCGGATGACAACATCACATACTCATACGTCTGGCTCTTTGACAAAGAAGAAGGGCTCGAGGCCACCGAGGCCCAGTGTGTGCATCTGCCTAAAAAAGATTAATTAAAAAAATTTTATTCGGATTTAGATTTCTCTATTTCCTTGTCAAGATTATCGAAGTCCTCGTTGACTTCCTTGATGTACTCTTCCTGTGTCTGGTGAGGTTTCTTCTCATCCTTGATTCGCTGACACTCCTTGTTCCATGGAGCAAATACACAGCCTATGGCCTTGCCTGCCTTGCCCATGTTTCCTATGGTTTCGATCAGCGTTGGCTGTTTGGCCTCATCCAACACTTTTGGTTTGGCACAGGATGCCAGACCCAGCAGTAAAACCAGTAACAGTATGATTGTAAGGTCTTCGATTTTCTTCATTCTGGTTATTTACACCAGATAAGGATTTTTGTATTTGGTGTTGATACAGACTATTGGAACGTGTCTTTAAGTGCGACTTTGCCGGCGTTCTCACCGTTCTTGATCACATAGTCTCTTGTGCCATTGGCACCCACGTTCACTTCCTTGCGTAGGTTCCTGAAGAGCAGTTTCTCTTTGCTCTCACGCACGAACTTGCTGATATGTGATGTTATTGTTTTTGTGTCTCTCATAGTTTTATTATATAGATTATTTATGCGTTGTCAACAGGTCAGATATGCTATTATTACATACTCACCTTTATGTGCACCTATTAAGGTTAGATATACAACTTATCCTAGATTGCTTTTACCATGCGTGTACAGGCGTCTGTGTGCGTTTAACAGGTAGACTAGACGTGGTTTATAGTGTAGTATTTTAACTGTGACGCCGCTTTAGCTCAGCCGGTAGAGCAACTGATTTGTAATCAGTAGGTCCGCGGTTCGAATCCGTGAAGCGGCACCACAAGAACCAATTATGCCAGAATTACCATATACACCAAAGAAGTCAATGGTCTCGCATGTGATTGGTCTTTTTGGGGGATTGGTGAAACGGGATCACGCATCCATGGCATGGATGAGTCAAGGGTTCGATTCCCTTATCCTCCACCAGAGGTCCCTTCGTCTATCGGTTAGGACACGTGGTTTTCATCCTCGAAAGAGGGGTTCGATTCCCCTAGGGACCGCCAACAAAATATGTGCCCGTAGTTCAGTTGGATAGAATACGAGTTTCCTAAACTTGGGGTCGCAGGTTCGAATCCTGCCGGGCACGCCAAAAGGACCTGTAGCTCAGTTGGATAGAGTGTTGGTTTGCGGAACCAGAGGTCACAGGTTCGAATCCTGTCAGGTCCACCATTTACTTGTGATTGTTATAAATGTATTCTAATGCCTTGTTGATATGGACATTACCTTTGCCAAGTTCCCGGGCCATGAAAAATATAGGCAATGGACGCATACGACAGAGCCTGCAGATGTGATCATAATGTTCACCGTACTTCTTCCACATGTAATCTAGATCATGCTGTTGCAGATAGTTCAGACCGATTTCGATGAGTGTTCTAGGTACGATGTTTTTATTGTTTTGTATAGACACAGCGTCATGGATGTGCTCCTTGCTCAACCTGATTCCGATTCTGTTCTTTGACAGACTGAAAGGTTTGCTGAGACTGGTTGCCACGGTCTTGATGCAAGGAGAAGAAAGGTCCACGCTGAGTCCTTTACTGATAGGCCACCATGCCATGTCCAAGTGCAATGAGCAGTGTCTTTTTTCTGCTATCTCTGTTACGGTCTCTAGTAAGCCAGGCACGTCACAACTGTGTGCCTGTGGGACACTTACCAACAGGTGACTGTTGTTGGGTATGTCCTCCGCGGAGATCTGATTGTTGTGTCCTAGGCTTTTGTGATAACTGAATTCGTTCTCAAACACAAAAAAATTGTTCGGATGACTTTGATACAAGTTGTCGATGTATTGTGTGCAACCTATCACTGTTTGCACGTCCTTGAAAAGTTCTAGTCCGATCAAGCGGCTCAACGGGTACGCAACCAACTTTTCTAAAAATAATTTTTCAAACTCTTTTTTAACCTCAGAATACTGCTTATTTCCAAAATCGGATAGTTCTGTTTTGTTGTGTATGTCCTCTTCGCTCCACGACTCTGCAGGAGTGTTGTCAATCAGTTGTTTGATTAGTTGTCTTGACATGTTTTTTTAAGGCAAATTATTTAACGGTAAATATTTTGCAGTGGAATATTTTTTTTCAAAGAGTGACGTGTTGTCTAAGAAAGCGGTGGATGGATTGGAACATACACTAGAAAAGTTTATAGCAACCAAAAAACCAACAGAGCACATCTTACCAGATTTACAGTACGGCATAGAATACGAACACATCAGAAACATAGTGAGTGACAGTGTAGAAAAATTGATAGGTCCTCACAGATCTCCTGGATGTTTCTTGCAGAGGAGTTTCAAACCACTTCCTATACATTCAGATTGGCCCAACAATCAAGATGCAGACGATGACCACGAACCCTATTGTGCTGTGCTTTTTCCGTTACGCTTCGACGGCCCGTGCTCCACTGTGGTGTTCCCGGAGACATCAAAAACCAAGCACCTGGACGAAAACGCACAAAAGAAAAACCACCAATATAGTACACAAGAACAAAAGATGCTGGGACACATAAGACCCGAATACCTAAACAGGGTGAGTAAACCAAAAAGCATCAAATGGAACGTGGGCGATGCCATTGTGTGGCGCCGAGAGCATCTACACTGTTCAGACAACTTTCCAGACTATGGAACAACATTCAAAGACAGTTTAGTGTTATTCACTACAAAAGCAAAATGAAACGATTTTATTCCATAAGGCTTAAACACTACCGAGAGTTCATACCCACAGCAGTGGCACAGCAGATGCTCAAAGAGGAATCCCCAATGATCCGATATCTTAACAACAACGGTGCTCTAGAGTTCAAATTCATCAAGTCACGCAACAGGCTAGACCTCTACGCGGACGAGAAGTATCTCATGCTGGCCAAGATGAAGTACAAGGACGTGTTTGAGAACCGTGCCAGGATGGGATTCATGGAACTGTACATCAGTAGGTTGATCAAGAAGAAGTTGTCATTAGCAAGAGGTAGCTCATGAAGTACGGTTTGTATTCTGACAACGATCTAAAAACCTTTGAGCAATGGCCGTTCCGTTGTCCATCGTGGGATCCGATGCCGGATGGCAAGAAGAACGTGGTGATACTGGGTTGTTCACACACCTGGGGGGTGGGACTGGAACCCAACGAGACCTGGGCACACCATGTGAGCCAACACAACACAGATAGGTTGAGATACTGGAATCTTGGACAGCCCGGCGCTGGCCCGGAGACAGTGGTCCGGATACTTTACTCATGCGAGAAGGTCATAAACCCTAGTATAATAATAGTGATGTGGCCCGAGATGAGTCGTAGGGAACGACTCGAAGACTTAGCTCTCAACCTCCTAGGTACCGATGAGAAACTGCGTTATGAAAATCACAAGACCGACCTCAACAACTTCCTCAAGAGTGTTTTCTTTCTGGAGAAGTATGCAGAAAAAAATCAGTGCAAGACCTTCCATTGTTTCGCTGACCACTACCATGATTTCCGTACTCCAGGGAACGCACCTGCGTTACTGGAAGACTACACCCTGAAGAACTGCTGGCCACACTGGGATAGTTTCGAAGCAAGGGAGAGATTTGATAAGCCGAGCCGTGCGCGTGATGGTCAGCACTATGGCATGGAACACCACGAGAGGTTCGCCCGACTGTTCCTGGGTAAGTTCGGTCAGAAGTTGAGATAATCTTTTATATCTATTCCGCGCAAGGAGTCCTGTCGACTGATAAATTCGTTCAGTTGTTGTGTGTTGTCCTCGTCTACTGCAATTTCATCGGGGGATATCTGTTTGGCCGTTAGTGTAAACTGATTTGTGTAACGCACATTTAATACACTTGGACTGTGCAAGAAAGCCCAGTCGTGTGGTATGCCCTTGTTCTTGGCGAAGTTTATTATGTCAGGTAACGTCTTTACATTGAAACAACTCACCGTTGTCCACATATCTATTTGTAGCAGTCTGTAGGTCTTCTGTAGTTGTTGATATGCCTCGACTGTTTTTTTATAGTCATGCCACTTGATCGGCCACCTTGTGTAGTCATGGACATCACCTATGCCGTCCAGACTCATGGTCACGATGACCATGATGCCTTTCTTTAGAACATCCTCTATTTCGGTAATCATCCTGGAGCCATTCGTGTTCATCCTCACAATCTTAACATTGTCTGGTAACTCCCGCAACATCTTTTTATAGTTCCTACTAGCGGTCGGCTCTCCTCCGTTGACATCTATTTCTAATATCCTCTGTTGTGGGAATGTTTTTAGAACCCCATAATTATCTACTCGGGGATATTGTTTTGATGAAAGGCTTCCGATCTTCGTGCTCAATCCAGCATTGCACGATTGGCATGCGCTGTTACACACATTGTCCAGCACTCCGCCTATTATGAGATAATCGTCTCTTATGGGTCTTAACAGGGTGTGTCTTTTGACACTGTTGGTCCTTATACTTTCACCTTTTGTCTCCTCGGACTGCTTACATCTCAGACACTCCCGGGGCCATTGTCCATTAGACATTTTGTCTTCTATATTTTTTAACCAATCACTATTTTCCATTTCTTCGTAACTTTTAAAACCTCTGTCAGTGATCATGTGCCCACACTTGCCCACTGTGCCGTTTTGATTCAGTCTGGCAAAGTGTCTCAGCCTAGGACAGAACATTTTTGTATCTCCTGACAAGGTCGGGCAAGGATAGAGTTTGACCTAGGTGTTTGATCAGTTTGTAATCAACATCAACGAATGTTGCGCACACAGGCACCTTTATCTTACTTTTACTTTTGTTCTGATGGACGTTGGTTATTTTCTTTATGTGCGTAAACGGACGTAATGTAATTTCGCCCCTGTAATATCTGCTCAGGTGAAGAAGCCAGATGTATTGTGGTGCAAAGTGCCTATCGACTAGCTCGCCTGCAGAGATTGCCTGTGATACTTTGTGAACGTCGAGGCTATTTTCTACACAGTATTGATTTACCCCAGACACAAAACGCTGTTCCGGATCTCTGATCATGACATCTATGTGTCTACACTTTTTTATCTCGCCATTGATAAATGTGGTGTCACACACTGCGGTGAGAGTGCTCCACCCAACCCTGAATATGGGGTAGACAGTGTGCACCCCGGTCTTGACAACCAAGCAATCTGTGTTCAACAGTTTGTTCCAGTGTGTCAGCATTTAGTTCCCTGCAGAGTCTAGTAAAAGTTCTTGTATGTTCTGTTCCATCAACACACCCCTGACATAGTCCTCGGCAGATATACTGTCGGGATCACTGAATGTCTGGGTGTTTACCTGGCCCGGGCGTATGAGAGTCATTTTTATGTTACTTGGCTGTGAGTTGAGTTGGTCGTGCGCCAGTTCCAGTGCCATTTTTTGGTTGCGGTACTGCATCGACTCGCGCATGGTCAGTCCGTTGATTGGTTTATCTTCTGTCCACTCACAGAGCTGTGTCGAGATGTTCCAGATATGGTGAATTCCTTTGGAGTGTTGCCACCGGTGCCACACCTCGAACAGCAGTTCTGTCTGTGCGTACATGCTGATCGCGTTGTTGATAAACATGTCGCAAGGTTCTATCAAGGACGCCGTGTGCACCGTCCTTCTGATGTTCTCCCCGTCACTTCGGGATATGCCAACAATGTCATGACCTAGATCTTTCAACTGTCTGTGAAATTCTTGTCCGATACCTCTCTTGTGTCCAGTAATGGCTATTTTCATATGGAACAGTATTTAAATAGGTATAATGAAGTCATATCACATACTGGATTGCGACAAACAGCAGAAGATAGCAGACAGTCTTTACGGCTTTTATGTAGGTATAACGGCCAACAGAGAGATCAAGGACTTCTGGAATCCTCTGTCCAGGGAGGAGATACAACTCTATTTTTCAATACCAAACAATCCCACCAAGCAATGGTTTGACAGTCTAGGACTCAAGGTCAGGGACATGAGTTTCACCATATGCAATGAGTATATAGGTACCGACATACACAAGGATGAACCTCCTGTCGTGGCCAAAATAAATTTTCCCGTGCTGAACACAGAAGACACCTATAATGTTTGGTTTGATGAATATGCCAATGAGATTGACAGGGTGGAATGTGATAGGCCCATCGTTCTACGCTCAGATATCTTGCACACGGTCGAGATAGGCAAAGACTCCAGGTTTCCTAGGATACAATTTAGTTTCTGTTTCTATAACGAACCGCTTCACTTATTAAAGTAGGGCATTCGATGAACCTATCATCGCGTTTGTGTATACGTGCGATTAGGTTAGACAGGTGCTCCTGATATCCCGGAGTGTCCCAAATGTTCTGCGCACTGAAGTCCGCCATGGTGCCCCAATCCTCGATCTTGTTCAGCCATACCCTGTCGGCACCGTACTGTTCTCCCAAGTCGACGATGGCATCCATCTCATGGTAATTGTCTCGTTGTACGACGAAGTGTAATATGAATCGGAAGCCATGCTTGTGTTTCTGTTCCGCCATACATTCCAATCCTTCGAGTACCTTTTCCCAACGACCGCCGAGTCTCAACTTTTCATATGTGTGCTTGGTGGCTCCGTCTATGCTGACACCCAACTCTTTTAGGTTACCGATCACATAAGGAACTCGGGCATAGAACTCCTTGAACATCAGTCCGTTGGTCAGGATGCTGTACTTGATGTTGTCTCGTCGGGGTGTCTGTTCCATGAAGTGCCTGTACACGTGTGATGCGAAAGGATCGCCATCGGATCCCATGTGTACCTGTATGGGATGGTCATGGTTGTGTAACCAACCATTTATCCGGTCAGCGAGTCGGATGCCCAGGTCGTACGTCGAACCTTCCTTGTGGAATCGCATGCCAGTCCTACAACTGGGACACCTAAGATTGCAACTGTCATCTATAGCGAGCCTCAGGTGCTGTATGCGTTCCGGATGGCCATCCAACACGGCACCTGACCTGATGTAAGAACATTGATGTTCGTTGCAGTAACGATACGTGCCGTCCCTGATGCTACCCTGTAGGTGTTGGTGCATAGAACCACCGATGATCTCATCCAGTGATTTTATCTGTAGGTTGCCTATGCTCTGTGGCAACCATGACTGGCACTCACAGGCAAAACACGATCCCTGCTTGTCTACCAGCACGGTGTCGAACGGTCTGGGACACCTGTTGTTTATCCTTAAGTCCTTGGCTGTGTCTATATGGTAATTCTTGAACAGTCGCTGGTTTATCATTTGTTGGGATCTGTGATCATGTCCAGGGTGAGCGGTCTGGACTCGTCGGGTTTCTGTGTGGGCATCTGATGAGACTTCCTACGTCGCCTGCGCTGTTCCCGTTCCTGTTGCTTCTGCATCTTCTTGGCACCTCGAGTGCTCTTGTAGTCGTAGTGTATGCCCATGATGTCACCTCCGTTCGTTGTAATTATTCGTCTGGTACCTCGTGTAAAAAGTTTACCAAATGCAACGATTAAGTGTTGCTATTATGATAAATATGCCTTACAATCCAGAGCGATCGCTAGGCCAGTGATCGCATTTTAATCATATAGGAATAAAAGGAGATCAATCTATAATGAAAATCACAAAGAAGAAGACGGCTATAGGTGCGGCGATTATTATCGCACTGATAGTGATCGGTTTCATAATGAAACCCAAGCCGGCGGAAGCGGCTGACATGGAAGTGTACGGTTCACTTAACTACATGCTTTCCAACAACGAAGATGCCAATGGCGTGTCAACGTCAAAGGCCGAGAACAATGGTTCCTCGATAGGAGCGAACTTCTCGCAGAACATCTCAGAGGGCGTTGACGGATTCGCAAAACTGGAAGTGGACATCGACGCGGATGACTCGGGATCGAACCCATTTGACTCAAAACTGGCGTTTGCCGGTGTGAACATGGGCACAGCTGGAATCATATCAGCGGGTAGACAGAACTCAGTGTTCAAGGGCGCAGTAACATCTAAGACAGATGTGTTCCCAGAATATGGAAACGGTGCCGCACAGAAACTGTTCAGCAGGGACTCACACACAGTGATCTACTCTAACACTTTTGGTGCGATACAGTTAGACAACTTGATCAAAGTGGACGGAACGACCGGTAAGTCAGGTGTTGACGTGTACGAGACAGCGGCCAGCATGGACATCAATGACGCCATGAACGTGGGTGTTGCTTACACAGATGACAAGGTCAATGAAGTGACCTACACAGGTGCGGGTTTAACGTATGCTGTGTCGGATGCGACAACAGTGGGTTACACGCACACAATCAAGGATGCGGAAACCACCAACCTTACCACAACCGCAAACGAGGTAGTCGCAAGTCACCTAGTGGACGACACGACATACTCGGTAGGTTACGGTAAAGTCGAGGACGGTGCCGCGTACACCACAGTTGGAGCCGAGAAGAAGATCGGTGAGAACTTCAGCATGTACGGTGCTTTCGAGATGACTGACCCAGCGTCTGGCGTAGACACGCAGGATGCCGCGGTTGGAATCAAGTTCACGTTCTAGTATAAGCATTGTGGAGCCGGCGGAGATCTGAGAAGGTCAAGGTCGGCTTTACGCTTTTTAACGCTTCGCGTTATTTTCTTTTTACGCTATCTTTGGTAATTTACGCTTTACGCCTTTTGGTAAAGACCACTTCCTTCTTACGTGATCTGCCGAATTCGCTGTAGCCTAGGCTGTCTAGGTATGATATGATTTGTTTGCCTTTGGTTCGCTGTGCCTCGTTCTTGTGTTCGATCTCAACGTTCAGCACACAATCGTTTTCGAATAACGTCTGTTCTGCTCCCAGCAGTATATCGTACTCACTGCCTTGTGTGTCTATCTTGATCAGTCCTACATCTTTGTACTCGTAATCGTCCAGCCTTTTTATTTGCAACTGACTTTCTTCAACTTGATCCTCAAACACTTGGTCTCTGAAGAAACTGTGTCCACCTGATGTGGTCAAAGATTTGTAGAAAGTTTTTACCTCTTCCTTTGATCCCAGACCCACTTTGTGCAACACATAGTTCTGTTTGTCTGAAAGGTTAGCCTCCAAGCACTCTATGTTAGAGGTATCCGGCTCAAAGACTATCACGTTCTCAAATCTGTCACAGAAGTCTCTGCTCCAGAAACCGATGTTACCACCAATGTCGATTGCTGTCCGGAAGTTTTTGACTTGATTCAAAGCGTACTCTCTTTGTAGTCTTTGATATGTGGTTTCGTTATTGATATTCATCCATTCCTCGTAGTGCTTATCATAGTCTGGCAAGAACCAGCTGTGTACTTTTTTCATATTATTGTTCTTCGTCGGAATGTATTTCGTTTAAAAGTTGTCTTAGTTTTCCGCCCTCGACGGTGGCTTTAACCTTGACCCCTAGAGAATCACCTTTTCTAGGATCTAGTATTTCATCCCTAGCATCTGTCGGTGTATCATTTGATGTGACCTTGGAAGTCTGTTTCAATGAATTGTATATTTTGTTCTTACCTTGTTGATTATAACTTTGTGAATCATCCTCATCTAGACTTCTGATCCTTAAACTGTCAACATCAAACTCTAGATCCACTTTCTGTCCCACACCACTTGAACTCCTAGTCTTCATGAACTGTATTTGGTATCTTCCACGTTCTTTCATGGCTCTTGATGTGAATATACCTATCACGTTGTCTGCAGTCTGTATCTTTGACAGTCCGCCCGAGATATGACTGTGATCAAACTCGATCTCTTCTACTGACGCTCTATTCAATTGTGATGCTGTTGCTAACACGCACTGTTTCTCAACAACAAGGTTTCTCAACTCTTCCGAAACATATTTGTCTTTGATGAACAAGTCTGCTGGTGATATCTTCTTGCTCTTTGGCATCATGAGATCCAAGTAATCTATCAAGATACAATCGATCTTCTTTTTGGTTTTGAGTTCTAGTTCCTTGAGATATGTTCTCACGTCCAACACGTTGCTACCGCTTGGCAGGTATTTGATCTGTAGTAGTCCGGATTTCTTTGCCATCATCTTGACCTTCATCTCCACGTTGTCTATCTCCGGAAACACCTTACGTGTAGGTATGTTGGTCATCATGGCATCCAGCCTCATGGCTGTAAGTTGTTCACTCAACTCGAAAGATATGTAACACACGTTCAGACCAGCAGTGGCCCAGTTCACCGCAAGATTCTGCAAGAACAAACTTTTACCTGCGCCTGATCCACCTGCAAATATGTTTAGTTCTCCACGGTTGAAACCGCCAAACAGTTTCTTGTCTAGGTTGGCCCAGCCAGTACTGATCTGTCCGTTGTTGTCCTTGAGGGCTGTCAGTCTTCCCTTGGGATCCTCGAAATAGTCCGTGCCGAGGTCTCTGGTCAGTCCCACGCTGACTGCTTCCTTGACCATGTCCTCCACTGGGGCATAATCGCCTTTCTCTAGTAGGTCCGCTGATTGCAGAATCGCGTGTTCCAGTGCCTTGTGTCTTGAAAATGTTTCAAACTCGTCCAGCAACCAGTTGAAGTGGCTTGGATCCAGATCCTTGGCCGATTTCAGTTTGATGTCGTGCTTGGCGTTGACCTGTTCCACATCCGGCATGACCTTGTATTCATCCATGTAGTCCTTGACGAACTTGGCTATGGGTTGCAGTTTACGATCAAACGACTCGGGTTTGAATATGTTCTGTGCCCTAGCGAATGATTCCGCATCCGCGAGCAACATCTCTATATAAAGTTTCTGTACATCAAATGTGTATTCAGCCATACATCTTCCTTTTCAAATCTATCTTCAGTTTACTGGATTCCGTGGTCTTCAGTATCGATTGTATAGTAAACAGTCTACCATATTTTAACACAGCATCCGCCACGTCGCCAACCGTTTTGTCCCATTCTGGGAACGCAACACCCCAACCAAACTCAGTTGCCTGGTCTACTAACTTCTGTCCCGGAGCGTCCCTGTCAGGTACCACTATCACTTGCCTGCCTAACCCATCTATTAGTTCTTTCTGTGTTTCGTTGACTTCTGATCCTAAAATGCTCACACCGGAAACGGCGATGGCGTCAAACGGTCCTTCAGTGACTAACACGAACTTCCTGGTCCAGTCCTGTGCGTCCATGTTGAACACGTATCCCGGCCACACGTCTGTGTAGTACTTGACTGCTCTAGATTCCTCAAACACCCTGCCCGTGTATCCGACCACCTCTCCCCTCCAGTAGAACGGTATCAGCAGTCTTTGATATATGTCCCACGTTTTGTCCGGCGAGTACATGAAGTCATACCAGTCTGCACCTATTCCTCTACCTTCGAGATATTTTAGTAAACCGTCGATCTTTTTCCATTGTGGTTCTGTGAGATCATTGGCCACATATTTCTCCAACCATACATCCAGTTTGTGTGTGTTCTTAGGTAGTGCTTTCTTTTTGAAAGTTACGAATTTCTTCTTTTCATATTTGATGTCACTCTCTTCTTCGCGCATGGCCTCTATGGCCAGTTTCTTTATGGTGTCTTCGGGTATTCCTATGTAGCTCATGAACTGCCTCATCTTGTAGGTCAACTTGCGTCCGATCACGTAACTGGTCTTGAAGCCACAGTTAAAACAGTGATAACTGATGGTTCCGTCTGCGCTGGTCATGATGCCGCCGCGTTTCTTCTTGTCCGCTGTCTCTCCGTTGTACACACAACAAGGTGCGTTGAAGCTGATCCACCCGCTGGGCGTCTTCTTCTTATTCGCAGGTAGGCTAGTCAGAATTGTGTTCTGGATCAGGTTCATAAACTATATTTTACTGTCTGTAGAGTATTTTGTCAATCAGGCCGGTATTACCTGTGTCGTTGTCCCAAGTAAATCTTACCTTTTGATATACACCAGTAAAGTTGTATGTGGTTACACTCGTCGAACCGGAAAAGGTATTAGTTGCGGAGGCCTCTCCGTCCATGGTAATGTTGAACCAATCATCTGGAGAAGTAGGACTTGTAGACATTGTACCTTGTACTTTGAAAGCACCGGAAAAATTTTTTGTGTATACAGCGATTGTGTGTAACGCTTTGTTGTTGTTGATTCCTGGTCTAGCATCTATATGGCTTGAAAGTTTTGCCAATGATTTAGTATCTGCTGTTGCTGTAAAACTAGATATCGATTCGCTTGGTACAAATTCTGGATAGGCACCGTCTAGCAATTCTATAGTGCCGGCGGATGCATATCCTGTATCAGAATAGGTAACGACCCTGTAAGGGCTTCCGTTATCGTCCACTTTACGTTCTCTTATGGCAAAGTTATAAAACTTAGCATCTAAGGGTAGTAAGTCACCTTCTGTAATTGTACACGTGGCTTGTCCTTTAGTGCTGATTGTTGATCCGTCGTCTAATATCGACAAATTCTTGGTTAGTACAGATTTCTTTGATTCTGTGTCTATAATGTTTAATTCAAAGTAATTTCCACTTGCAACTGTTCTCGATGACACATCCTGTGCCTTCTGGTCCTCGTTCTTGAACGTGAAAGTGATGGGATTGTCCACACCCCTGTGTAATGTAAGGCGTCTATCGTACACTTTGGAGTTCCTCCCGTGATAACCATTTATGTAGGCTATTACCAATTGATCTAGTAAATACCTTGAGACTGTTTGCATAGTACATATTTAACAGTATTTATAGATATAGAATGAACGAAATTTTTAACACACTGAGGGACAAATTCCCCTTCCTAAGCCTTATCCGAAAGGGTGATCTTGAATACGTGGGCATAGTTCAGAATGAAGACATCAACGTTATCAGTTTCTATGATTATGGCAGATTGATGTTACCGCAAGACAAGATGAGATTCCTCAAATGTGGCGAGACCTGGTGGCATGAGTCTAATCGTAAACTACCCATAAACATATTCCTCAAAGGCGAGTTCAGGTATTTCAGGACCACACTGGTCACTTTGAATTCCAAGGATGTCGAGATAGTGCATGGACCAACGGTTAGATTATCTGATATCTCAAAGAAACGCGTCAAGCGTAGAACTATCCAATTAGTAAGAAAACCAGTCTAAATTTTATCTTTTTCTATCAACTTTTTGAAGTACAATGTCAAAGGACTATTAGGCTGATACGAGTGATACTCGACACGATCGTTATCAATAATTTTTTTCTTCTTCTTTGGGAGTTTTCGTTTAGGTTTTTGATGTAGCATCAAAACTATATTTAGCTCTTGTGATCAAATTCATCTGTACCACTATGGCCTGTGCGTAGGCTATCGCGTGTGACTTCTTGAAGAAGTATGATCCGTCTATGGGCCTAGTCCATACCTCCTTCATTATGTCTTGCCAATCCTTGTACATCAACTGTCTCTTTGCAGGACGTATTATGGCCAACACAGCGGCCAGTTGTTCTATGTTCTTGGGTTCCAGTTTAGACACTATGTTGAAGTGTCCATTTAGGTGGAACAGGTTCTCCACGGTCTTTGGATCCTTCAGCATGTCCCAATCTGGTTCCTGTATCATCAGTTCCACAAGTTCCTGCTCTGACTTGACCTCTTTGTATATGTTCACGTTCAACATGTCTATCTTGAAGTATCCCCTGTCCTCGGCCTTCTTGTAATCTAAAGAAGAGTTCCTTGTAACAGGATGTTCAGGTACTGCATGGAAGTACACTCCGGTCTTGTGTTTTTCTGTCTTGCCGTCTTTGATCATTGATGCCGGCGTGTGTTTGAAAAGTTTCAGCACCCCGTCCCGGTCAAAGAAATCTATGTCTACGTCAGGCATTAGTGCATACTCCCTTTGCCTTTTTCGGCGTGTTGTATCATCTTGTCACGTGATCCCGGTTGTAATATTTCCAACACATCCAGCAGTTTTCTGTATCCCTCTGAATCAAGAACATTCCTGTTTATGTCTGGCATAATCACTCTTCCAATCGATCCATCCTCTTTTATTACCACGGCACAGTCCCCGTCTTCGAAATCCAAGTTATCGGCAATCTCTAGATCTATCTTAGACAATCTTGGCCTCCTTGGCTGTTTCTTTCACCAGCATGAGGTCGGCCGGATAGCTCTTCAACTTGCTAGGCCAGAAACTTGGGTTTATGAATCTCTCTATCATCTGTAGTTGTTCGTCGTTGAATGATTTTAACATTTTCTTGCCTGCTCCGCAACCTAGCAACAGCCACGGACTGATGGCACCCTGTTGTATGTGTTGAACTGCTCTGTTGGTGTTGACCAACCTGAAATAGTCCGACCATTGTGCGTGTTGTTCAGTTGCCCAGTCCATCATGGTGGCGATACTTCTTTGTAGTGCGGCCTCCACGGGTTCCGTCTTCAGTGTCTCGATCAGGTACTCCTCGTACAGATCATCCCTGGCCCAGTGATCCAGTTTGATCTTAGATTTCAAAACGAAGTCTATGTACTTGTCTGGATACAATGGATTGATGTGCATGATGTACCTACCAAACTTCACGAAAGCGTTGTAGTAAGGACTCTTGACGAAGTCATCATAGGTCTTGTCCTTGGCGTTGTGTTGGTGTATCTTGTAGAACCTCTGGAACACCATGAACGCGTTGACCACCCACTTCTCGTCTCGCTGTAGGTATCTACGTTTTGGTTCACAAAGGTGCACCTGTAAGGTCCTCTCCTTAGCGAACTCCTTGCCACAGTAGGTGCATTTATTTGTCGATGCCATGTGCCTCTATCAGTTCCTCTAGTTCTCTGTCAGTGATCACTTTGTCCAGTGTCTCGAGATCGGTCTCTTTCCAAGTGGGATAGATCTCTTGTAATTTCTTTAAACTCTTGTTCGGCACACGCTTCATGGGTTTGATCCACGGATGGAACTGCTGTTGTAAGGTGCCACACATGGCAGTCAGTATCCATAGCAGTTTCTTGTGTTTGCCTAGAGTGAAGCAGTGCTTGTTCACACATTCGTTCACCATCTCAACGTAGTGTTCAACGTAGAATTGGTCCTTCGACGAACAGCCCGACACATATCTCATCAGCATGTAAGGACTGTAAAGTGATTTCTCTTTGTCGTCTATCCTGTCATAGTAATCCTTGTTCCTGAAGTCCACGGCCTTGAGTCCGTTCCTGAGATCAAAGAATTTTTTCGTGTTACTTTTTTTTGCTGGCATATTTCAATCCAAACATAGTGCATTCTTTGGCATCTACGAAAGTTAATTTTATTTTCTTTTGTTGATGATTCATAGCCGAAATCTTGAATTTATTTTTCTTTAACCAATCAAAGAAATCTCTCATCCAATCCTCATCCATCCACACCGCGATCTTGTTACTGGTTATCATGACAGGTGCGTCTATGGTTATGGTGCGTCTACCAGACTGAGCCATAGTCCACCTGCTCGCACTGCCTTGATATGTCCTTTACGAAATAAGCACACATGGGCCTACGTCCGTTGGTCAATGGCACTGCCAACATCTGTCCTGATTTTATTTTTGGGAAGTACCATTTTACTTCAGTATAGATGTCAACCACATCTATGGGCATGAATTCGGGTTTGGTACTTGATAAAGGATTGAATGTGAATGCATCAAACCCTCTATCATTTAGACTGGTTATGGGTAACACATGCATCTCTGATTGTCCAGCCTCTCCTATCAGCATCTTCCAGTCCAGTGGCATCTTGATCTTGTGATCTCCTATCTCCAACACCGCCGCTGGGGCATTGAAACTCTCTAGGAAAATAAGTGGTATGTAGAAGAAGTCTGGATTGGCTGGATCAGAATTGTCCAACACGGCGAATCTTAATTTCTCATCCACCCATTCCGGTATCTTTTCCAGTTTGTAGGTCCTGTCATCAAGTGTAAGGATTTTCATAATCTATCTTTTCTATATTATACGGGTAATTGGCCTCTTTGTAAAACTTTTTCCTTGCCCCCAGGTGTCTTTTCGCAAACTTGCAACTGCTGGTAATGTCCCAAATCTGCACACTGTCTTTGTCTTCCGCTTTCCTGATTCCACGTCCTATGCTCTGTATCACCCTCACGAACGACTTGCCCGGCTCTATGAGAACAAGATTAAAAATCCTAGGAATATTAATGCCAACAGCGGCAACTCCATATGTGGCAATAATAACTTTATTTGTTGCAGTAGATATTTCATCGTATTGTTCCTTTCTATCTGTGTTTTTGGTTGCTCCAGACACGAACACCGCATCCTTAATTTTCTTCTCTAATATTTCTCCTGCGGATATCCTGTCTACTAGTATCAGTGTGTTCCCTGATGTGGCTATGCTTTGGATGGTCTGTGCCACCCATGTCATCCGTGTTTGATCTGTTGTGAGCCATTTAAGTTCCTCTCCATAGGTCTTGAACTGTGGATGATCTTGTGTCTGTAATACATTGACGTGGCAGTTTGCCAAAACTCCTTTGTCTTGTAGTTCACTGGCCTGTATCCTGTTGGCCACTTCACCTATGCTACATTTCAATCCCATGAATTCGTAGTCCGCCTTTGGTACGGTGCCTGTCAGTCCCCAGCGTATGCCACAGTGTGCGAATGGTCCTGTGAGCAATCTCTTCAACACGTCCGCCTTGGCCATGTGTACCTCGTCTATGATGATGGTGTTGATGCCCTGTATGGCCTCGAGGAATTCGGTCGTGTGTTCGTCTTTACTTTTCTTCTCCAACACATTCAATGATTGCCACGTGGCTATGGTGTTGAACCTACCCAGTTCTTTCCTGTCTCCGTAGTACACACCAACGTCGAGATTACACGCCAAGAAGTCTTCTTCGGTCTGTGTCACAAGACTTTTGTTAGGCACGATGGTCAGTGTCCTGCCGTAGGGTTCCACCAGTTGACACAACGCCGCGGTTATTATTGTCTTACCTGCACCGGTGGCAATCTCCTGTATGCACTGTGGATTCTCTATGAACTTGTTTATGGTCTCCACCTGATAGTCTCTCAACTGTATGGGTTGTCCCGCACATGGATGGTTGTCGGGCCATGTGATGTGTGCCAGGTAGTCCTTGTCCACGGCCTTGAATTCATAGTTGTGTTGTTCTCTGTGATCCTCGAAGTCCACATACACTCCACCGTCTTCCAGTATGGGCAGTATTTGGTCTACGAGGTTCAGGTATGTGGTGCCTCCGAGTCCAAAGAAACTGACCTTGCCATCCCACCTACCCAGTTTAACTGCGGGCAAGTGCCTCGCGTATGGTATCTCGTATTTGAACTTGTTGGATAGTCTCTTCCTCCACTCGAGACTGAGGTTCTCGAACTTCACATTCACTTCGTCCTTGATTACTAGTTTACAACTGCTCATCCTATACCTGTTCTATCACGTGATCATGCCAATCCCAACTACTTGGTTGGTGATCACTATAATACAACTTTTTTGGAAGATTTTCAAGCAGTCTTTTGAGATTGTCTGTACCGGTGGCATAGTATCCGCCTCCCAGTGCTATCAGGGAAGCTCGTGGTTTTACCTTGCTCTTGATCAAAGCACGTGGTATCCTGTTCCTGACGAAGATGATCTTCGTGGTCTCGTCTATGAACTTGAACTGTTTGCTCATCTGGTGTAGTTCGTAGAGATTCTCAAAGAACTCCCTCGGCTTCTTGTCATCTATAACGGTTGTCCTTGCACTGTAACCTCTGTCTTCTTTCCTGTATACAGGTTCCTTAAGATCAAACCCCCAGGCACACTGTTTCATCATGTCAATGCCGTGCGATTCGAAAATCTTCAACCAATCCCAGAATTCCCTTATCTCCTGTTCCTCATGAACGTCGCTGTGACAAGGCATCAGCAAAGGGAAGGCATCCAGTTCTACCAATGCTTGTACAACTTCCTTCTTGGTGTGGGCTAATGAGTTGATCCACAGTTTATGGTAGTCGTGGTGTGCTATGCGACCAGCCAATTTAGAATTTGAGGACACAGATATGCCCTTGGGTGAAATCGCAAAATTCTTCAGGCTGTCTACCTGTTGTAATAAGGGTAGTCTTGAAATGTGTTCTGCCCAGTGTTCAGTCAATGACTCTGGAGCATTGTCTATTATTATCTCATCCTCTGTTTGTCTGGCGGTGGGTTGCCTATGTCCCACTATCTGTTTCCTCACGGTGTCGAAGTCGTCCAACAGTTCGGGTGTGACGAATTTGAAATCATAACGCACCGCTATCAGCGTGAGGTAGTATGCGGTCACATCTGTGTGGATGAACGTCCACTTCTTGTCCTCTCCGGCGTAAAGGGCATACATGCCTGGCAGGTCACGTTTGTCCTTGAGGCAACGTATCAGTTGTATTATCTTCTTGTCGTATGGGAATCTCAGTTCGATCTTGTCCACGCCATCCTCGTCTGTGTATTTCTCTATGCTCTTGTCAAAACTTATCACCCTGAAGTCATCCTCATAGACTGGATTGTCCAGCAAAGACTTGATATCCATATGGTGTGCCTGGAACTTGGAAAGGTAACGCTTAAGGATGACCACTGCCAAGCGTGCCTGTTTCTCCGTCCAAGCATACTGTGACTCCGCCAACGATCTTACTGTTTCCCTGTCCTTGGGGTGGGGGTTTATATGGGTCGCACGGTGATCTGGCCAGAAATAATCGTTATATGCTAGTATTTTAAGTGCTTCGTTTATGGTTTTTGGCAAATCTGACTGCATTTTGATACCTGGTAATTTAGATAATTATTAGTATATTATAGCACAATTGGTAATACTGTCAACCATGAAAAAAACGAAAAACAAAACCGTGAATGTGAGAAAACAACTAAAAATCAAGTTGGAAAACACAATCACCAGATACAGGAACACCAAGGGGTTTAAGCCCACACAAGAGCAGTTGTATCACTGGTTCAGGATACTGAATCGTGGGTTGTTCAACAGTAGATTACCATCCGTGCCGTTGCGTGTTCGCAAACTGCACAAGGATTGGGGCAGATGCGTGGCCAATTGGGACAACAGGAAAACACCAAAAGGCAAGTTCGATCAGAGGGTCATACCTTACCATATCGACGTGGACTTCTACATAGAACTACACTGTAAATTTCCCACCTGGAAAGATTTCGTTGAAACACTGGCACACGAGATGGTGCATTTATATCAGATGACTTGGTTGAAAGATCCTTACAGCAACCACAACAAAAACTTCTTCGCTTGGAAAAATAAATTTAAGTTCGCCGGTCTAGACCTATCAAGGTGTTAGAACCTTTTCAAACTCACTGTAACTTATAATCTTGCTGTTGCCTAGGTCCGTGCCTGTCTGTAGATTGTGTAGGAAACTGGGTGGATTGTCATGAACTATGGTGTAGTTCACATAAGGTCTCAGTTTCAACATCTTCCTGAAAGTGGACAACCAACCCTCGAATATGTCGTCGGAGTTCCTTTCACCATAACAGTCTGTTCCTTGGTAGATGTTGTTCAATTCGCCCTTGCCGTATTCTCTGAAGTCATAGCCTATGAGATAGATGTTCCGATGTCCGTGAACTCCCGCCGTCCAGAAAGCGGCATTGCCTGATATCCAGTGTGGATTGTGTGGTATCAGGTGTAACATGCCCTTGTTCTGTTTCCTATTGACTTCCAGAGAAGGTGCGTAGTGTACAGTCTTTAGTCCCACGCCATCCTCACACATCTTGACTGTGATTTTTGTATCAACGGAGAATATGAAGTCTGGCAGGAAGTCTCTATACAAAGCATTACAGCCATAGGTCTGTCCTGTGGCTTTTAATTTGTTTAGATCAAATCCCTGTCGTGAAGGACCGTTACCTATGCAGTAAGCGTTGCCTCGCGGAACTGCCTTCACTTTATCCTCGAAGAATCCGGTCTCTTGTATCTTTTTCCCTTGTCTCAATATGGTTCGCAAAATAACTGTTTCGCCTTGATAAGGTTTCCATTCTATTGGCTGTATTTCGGTCCTCTTACCTATGTTCACTGTTTTCATTTGATATATTTCTCCTGTAATCTTTTCTTTATTCTTTTCCAAGGCAGTCCTGCTTCGATCTCGTCCTTGAACCATTCGGTGTAGGACAACCAATTGGTCCAGGTGATTCTGTTAGGCATGGCGGGTGTATTGATGTCTGCCAGACTCGTGTTGCCCACGTCGTGGCATAGACTTGATTCTGACACAAAGACCGGAACACCTCTGATCACCGCCTCCATGGCGGGGTTAGAACTGTGATTCACTACCGCCCAGGTCCTTTCTAGTGTTTTTTTGAAATCAGTGTCGTCGTAAGTCTTGTAGTCTCGTTTAGGCATTCGTACTTTTACGTTTTCGAAATCTTTTTCTGAGAAATTGATTTGATTCCTTGGATGTGGACGAACCAATATCGGTCTTGTAGTATACTTTCTGATTTCTGTTATCTGTTGTGCTATCCAGTTCTGCATACGCGGCAATCCTTTCCATTGTTCGGAAGCGTCATGCTGACCACAGATCACTATAATGTCTCCTGTAGGGTTCCAAGGACTAAGCTCGTGCTTGAACAATGACCATCTCTTGTCATCAAACTCCTGGTTGGCAAAGTCGGCGTCTCTATTAATACCGTTGATACCTATTTTGAAACTCTGGTTCCTCCTTAGTCCACCTACCTCTATCACAATGACAGGTTTGTTATTTTTCCGATATTCGTTCCAGATTCTTTGATAGCTTTCCATCCTACCTCGCCATAACACGCTCCATATCACTGCCACGTCAGCGTTGGCCGACTTGTTTAGATACACGGTCTCTCCGGCATCCTTCAAACTTTTTATGAAAGCATCAAAGATAGGTTTTGAGTTTTGCGGTCCGTATTCTGTCCAAACTTCTAGTCTCATAGTGTGGGAGGTGCCTTCTTCCAGTAATCGATGGATCTTATGTCTGCTGGAGCATTTGAGTTGACACGCAAATCGTTCTTGGCCGATGTTCCCAACTTCTTCCTTTTGCCTTTGAGGTGATCCATGTAGAGTCCTAGTTCACTGTTAACGAATACGTGATGACCTTTGACCCCTTTCCAATATCCTATGTCGTTGACTGTTATGCCTTTTTCTTTCCTGTAAATCTTTGACAGGTGCCAGAACACATAACTGTCGTGCCATTCTAGAAGTTTGAAGACTTCGTCTGTGATATAGAGTCTTTCCCAATCGTTTACAAAATTCTGTATTTCAGGGTGTCGCATGTTGTATCCCACGAAACCGCATTCGGGATACTTGCCCCCGTCGTTTAGGTTTGGATTCTCTCTACCTAGATAGGTCAACATTGTTTCCTTGGGTAATAGTTTCTCAAAGAAATATATTGGCACGGGTCTGAACGTGAAAGTATCACCGTCTATCCATACCACATAGTCATATTCCTGTGAGTTCCTGACAGCATTGACCACACAGAAAACTTTGTTGGCGAATCTCACAGCGGCCCAAAGGAATGAACCTTTGTTCTTGTCTGCACCACCTTTCACTTGTAATTCTGCAGGACGTCGCACACCTCCGGGTATTTCTTGTAGTTCACCGTTGGCAACAGGATCGTCTTTGTGTTTGTTCTTGAACTTGAAAAGTTCTGGTTCGGCCGTGTTCAGATCTATCCATTGTATCCTATCATAATCGCATTTAGGTTTAGGTTCCTCCGCATACACCACTATGTCTACTTCTTTTGGAAATTGTTCGGCCATAGACTCAATGCCTTTTTTACCGTACTGTTCCCAACAGCCGGGTTTGTATGATGTTATGACTTTAATTTTCATTGATGCGTCTATTTAAATCTTTGTACCCAGGCCAATTCAATAAAACATCTTGTTGGTCTTTTGGTAATTCGTTTATGTAATTGCTTCCGCCCCTCCGATAAAATTTAAGTTCATCTGGAGCATCTGCCTTGTTTTTTTCCTGCATTTTAGTAAATGTGGTCTGTTCTTTTGCGTACAAGAATGCTTCCTTGTCCCAAGAGTCGGCGTATGTGCCGAATATGAATTCAATGAGTTTTTGCCATGGCATATCGTCTTTCTTGAGGTCCTCGTATCTTACAAATAGTTTTTTCCCTTTGTGTTGCTGATAGTGATCAATTTGGGCGTTCATAAAATTTATTATTATATCAAACCCCCATTGCTTGTCCTTTGCGAAGTCTATGATGTTATCGTGTGCCGGCGGAGTAAAGTTTTTGTATGGTATGCTTTTGAGATATGGCCAGTAACTGAACAGAACGTCCAATGGTTCTCTGAAAAGGTAAATGATGTTTTGTTTCTTCATCTGCTCTTTAAATATGAATTCACATTTTTCCTGTATAGCAAAATATTCGTCCCAAGGAAGGTGTCCCGTGGTGCTCATGAAGTCATGTCTAAACAATATTCTTGGTATGCCCGGCCTAGGCCTATCAACCCACTTGCTGAATTCAACCTTGTATTTTTTAGCGATGTAGTGTCCCAGTAAGTGCTTCATCCATGTACGTCCACACCTAGGAAAACTTAATATAAGATTAGGTATGTTTTCATATTGATGTGTTAAAACTCCTATCCTTCTATGCATATCCTAGTTTCTCCTTGAATCTCTTGAACACAGTACCGTCACGTATCTCATCGGTAGTCCATTGTTTGTATCCGATATCATGTACCCACTGTGTCCTGTCTGGGTATTCTGGAGTTTCGATATTATTAAGATCTTTATTTGCTACAGGCCAACAAAGCGCAAGATCTGAAGTAACAAAAGTAGGGATTCCACGAACGCAAGAGTCGACACTAGCAGTAGAATTGTGTGTAACGACAGCATGGCAATTAGTTATAACTTCCTGGAAGTTGAATCTGTAATATTTTTTTTCGTCACCAACAAAATGTGATTTGCCTTCCAACAATTCACAATCTTCGGGAAATTCATTTTTCCTTTTTATCATTTGGACCATGTGGTTAGGATGCGGCCTTATGAGGAACTTTCGGTCAGTGGCTGGTCTTATTTTCTCATAGACTCGCATGAACCAATCCACGGGATCCAGTTCGTCCATGCTCCAGTTATCCTTAGGTTGTAGCACAAACAGTATTGGGTCTTGTTGATTGGACTTCCGCCATGGTTCGTATTTTATATCCCACAACTTCTTCATCATTTCCCATCTGTCGGCTGGACTGTTGTCACTAAGGAAATCACCATTATTCATGGGTGAATACAAACTCACCCGCCAGTGATGTTTAGGATGTGTGATCGTGTTTCCAAAACTAGACAGTATTCCGCCATCAAATGTGATAATCGGTATTCCTTTCTTCTTGGCACGTTCTACAAGATCTCGTCTTCTTCCTTTGGTGTGGTGTGGTTGATTCTTTCCACCGTAACCGAACATGCATCCTATTGGTGCGTTTGGTTCCATCTCGTCCTTCCGCCATTCGCCTTCCATCTTTTCGTTGACCATTATGGGATTGTCACCACATGCTCTTATGCCTTCGGCCATATGCTGTAGCAGTTGGAAACTGGCTCCACGCTTCCGGTCCTTCACTGTCCTTCGGAATATCTCAACGTCCATCGATCAACCTCTTTGCTGTTCCATCACTCATCTCTTTGGCTGTGAATTGTCCGTAGGCCAGGCTGTAGAACAACGGTCTCGGGTCTTCGTACCTCGGCGTCTCTATCTTGGTCACATCGTGTTCCGCCACCGGATAAGCACAGTTGTTTTCGTCTGTGAACACAGGCACTCCGTTGGCCAGTGCTTTTATAGTGATAGAACTGTTGAATGTCACCACAGCATGTATCTCACGCCAGTCTATCTTTTCTTTAGGTGCGTTGGTGTTGTTCTCACCTGTGCGCATCTCGCCATTTACATCAATATAGGCTTCGGGATTATATGGTTTGTCCCTTACAATAATTTCCCTATCGGTGCTTTCCTTGAGTTTACTAATTGTGTTTGCTAACCAATCTTCACACTTGAAGAAAGTGCTGATGGAGGAAGTGGGAGGGCAAACCATTATCTTCTTACCCGATTTATGATAAGGTTTAACATCAAAAGGAAATGTTGCCTTGAAACGATCATCGGGTCTGTCTTCTATTGTGTTTTTCACATGGCCATTCTTCACTACGCGTAGGAAGTATGGTTCTTGCCTGCTGATACCCCAGTAAGGTCTATCCATGTAGTAGAAATTTATATTATTCTTTACACAGTGTTCATAGACCAAATTTGTCCCACGCAGTATGCCAAAAAGCCAAATTTCGTTGGCATCGTTAGATTTCAATATCTTATCGTATGGTAATATTTTAGATCCTGGAATTCCTTTATGTGCGAACTTGATATATTTTTCCGTTAAATCTCGATGTGTTTTACTAAGGTAGATCATAGTATTATTATAGTTTCTCTCAATCTATATGTCTAATCAAATCACCGACGTTCACAGTTAGGTTTATGAGATCGCTTTTACGTTTGACTCCTTTTGGTTTTTTGCCCGGTATGGGAACAACAGTTCCTAGGTAAACTTCGTGTTTCAGTCCTAAGTGGTGAGAAAGCACAGGATAAACTTTTTTGTGTATTATACTGGGATCTTGTATTTCTATGACCTTTGTGCCAGGTTCGCACCAAAGCAAATTAGTCAATCCCGCACCGTGTGTTGAAATCACATGTGAGGCCTCAGCGAAGCATCGCACCTGTTCCGTTATTGGTAAGTCCTCTAGAGTTATGGTTTCCCATCCTTTGAGGGCCATCATGAGTTTCTCAGCATTAAGCAGTTTGCGTGTCTTGGCATCTTCCCTTGTAACGAATATTTTCCTTTTGCGATTTGAATTTACCTTTAGGATATTTTTTAATACCCTGGTCCATGGTGCCAAGTGTGGCGTGATTATCCCATCTTGGTGATTGCTCATACTGGGCACAATTAGATGTTTGAACTGCCATGTTTCGTTCTTTGGCATGACCATGTATTTGAGGTCTGTGAAGAATTCTTTTGATATCTTGTCTAGGTATCGGCTGGGATTTGGTAACACAAAAATATATTTCGAAAACATAGTTGCCCATCTCTTTTCAATTAACCTGAATTTTGATACCATGTCTATCCAAACGTGCCATGGGTTATTGGCGCTCTCCTCGTCGATAGGCAACCACACATATGTGTAGGTTTCGTTGAAGTATTTGGTCACTGGTGGTAACTCGATATCCACGTCACCTCCCCATTTCTTCCAGAGGTTATGAGTCTTCTGAGGTTTGTGTTTGCGAAGGTGTGTGAGGCTCCAGACATGGTTTGTGATCATGTGACCCTCATTGGTTATCAACAATGGGCAAGTGTGTGCGCGACAGTCAAAAAATTCGGCCACGAATGTGGGCAAAGAAGTAAAATTGGATTCAGCGTCCTTGTGGTACTTGACAGTATAGTCGTATCCACTGTCTATAGTGGGAAATCTATTCAGGAAGTACTGTACCGAATCTATATTCTTTACTGTTGGCATACGGAAATAACTAGTATATAATTATCGTATGGCTATTTCCAAGATGTTCATAAACGGTTGCTCGTTTCTCACTATGCGTCCACGTGATAATGTACGGACTCATTGTGGTATTGAACTTGCCAAACTCATGGACCTAGACATAGAAGTGAACCTTGCCAACGGTGGAAGGGGATCCAGGAGACTGATGTGGACTACAAGGGCATGGTGCGAAAAGTTTCCGGAAAAAGCCTCAGATTGTTTTTTCCTGATAGGATCTAGTGGCGGTAATAGATTTGACTATCCCACCAATGACGGCTACAAGGCACATAAATTTCCGTCTATGTTGACCACGTGGAAGACATGGGATCCAAATAGAAACAATCAAACACAGGCTTTTATAAAATATTTGTTCACAACAGGCGCTGACCTAGAACAAATGACCCAGGTAGAATCTATCCTAGGACTCCTAGATCTGCAGGACTATTTTGAGAACAAGAAATATCCTTACGTGTTTTACAACACTTTATCCGATGCCACAATTACGAATCCTGACGTTAAATTATTATTTGATACCATAAAAAAGAAAAGATTTTTTCGTCCAGAGACAAGTCATTTTGATTACACGGTTAAAAATAATCAACATTGTAAACCAGGAGATCCTCACCCTAACGCGGAAGGACACAAAGAATGGGCAACTCAATTAAAGGATTTTATAGATGCTAACGATCTACGCACCATTTAATAATAAAAACAGTAAAGCATGGGAAGTGTTCAACGGCGTGGAGAAATCATGGCCTGATCAGATCACAAAGTTAGATAATGCTATAGAAACAGATCCAGTCAGCAACAGCATGTTCTGGGGATTCGTTGGCAACAACAGGGAGATGGTCAAGAAGTTAGAAGCCCGGAACCATCAGTACTGGTTCACAGACACTCCATACTTTGGAAGATTTGACAACAGCAACCTAAAGCCAGACAACCACTACTGGCGCATCTGTAAGAATTCTATACACGTTCCTTACATCAAAGACTGCAAGCCAGATAGATTTGAGAAGTTTGGCATCAAGATCAAAGCACCATCGTTCGCCGGCAAGTATGTGTTGGTGTGTCCTAGCTCAGCAGGGATAAACGCATACATAGACCAACCGAATTGGACAAACGAGACTATTGAACAGATCAAGAGATACACAGACAGACCCATCCGACTTCGACACAAGCCTAGGGGCAGGGGTACATCAGGTCCGAGCGAGGCCAAGGTACCCCTATCCGAGGATCTAAAGGAGGCCTGGTGCGTTGTTACTAGTTGTAGTATAGTGGCAGTGGAGGCCGTGTGTGAAGGCATACCTGTGTTTTGTCATGAAAAGAGTTTTGCCACCGATGTTGGCAACACAGAACTGTCTGATATTGAGAATCCCTACTACGGTGGTCCTGAACCCTGGTTGTACAGTTTGGCACACCAACAGTTCACACCGGAGGAATTTGAGAACGGGACCGCCGTGGAGATACTGATGGACAAGGGGTTGTTATGAAGATAGAGAAAGTGAATGGATTCTGGGTGCCCAGTAACGACATACACATCAATGATTGGAAAGCGGGAAAACCTTTCACTCAAAACAAGTGTCTTATAAAGTTTTTAGATTATTGTAAAAGTCAAAACAAAAAATTTAAAAAAGTGATTGACGTTGGTGCCTGGTGTGGAACATGGGCAAAGTCGCTAGAACCTTTTGCTAAAAAAGTCATTGCTTTCGAACCTGATAGAATACACTTCGAATGTCTTCAAAAGAATTGTACGATAAATTGTGACTGTAGAAACGAAGCAGTGGGTGCCGTGTTGGGCAAGGTATCTTTGACGGAGGACAATTTTACACAGGCTAAGCGCGTGGACAGTGATGGTGACATAAGGATGGTGACCATAGACAGTTTTGATTACAAGGATGTTGACCTAATCAAGATCGATGTTGAAGGGTATGAATTGGAAGTGCTCAAAGGGGCTAAGAAAACTTTACGAAACACACAATATCTAATGATCGAGTTGAATAACAACACCAAGAAATATGGTAGCAGTAACACTAAGGTTGAGAAATACATAAAAGATTTGGGATTCAAACTCTTGATTGACCACTGGCCTGACAAAGTTTTCTATCGTGTTTAAAACAAATTAAATATAAAAAATGAAAATCTTTATAACAGGAGTGGCAGGATTCTTAGGATCGCATTTGGCAGATCTGATGTTGTCACAAGGACACAGCGTTGCTGGTAATGACAACATGATAGGTGGTTACACAGACAACGTGCCACAGGATGTGGAGTTCCATCAAGTGGACTGCTGTGATTTAGAAAATCTCACAAAAGCCATGGAAGGTTGCGACATCGTCTATCACACGGCCGCTACGGCTTACGAAGGACTATCTGTATTTTCTCCTGTGCTTGTAACAAGGAATATTTTTGAAGCATCAGTGACAACCATCACAGCGGCTATTAGGAATAAGGTCAAACGTATCGTCTACTGTTCAAGCATGGCGAGATATGGACATCATGATGAAATTCCCTACAAGGAAACTTACGAATGTAGACCGCAGGATCCATACGGTATAGCCAAAAAAGCCGGAGAAGATGTGCTGAGGAATCTATGTGAAACACACGGTATAGAGTATGTCATAGCCGTGCCACACAACATTGTCGGACCTAGACAAAAATACGACGACCCGTTTAGGAATGTCATGTCCATAATGTTGAACAGGATGTTACAGGGAAAGCAACCTATTGTGTATGGAGATGGTGAACAGAAACGTTGCTTTAGTTATATAGACGATTGTCTGTATTGTCTCAACGCCCTCGCATTCCAAAACAATGTGGTGGGAGAGGTTATAAACATAGGACCAGACGAAGAACCAGTGACTATCAATGAACTAGCCGAAGCCTGTGCTAACGAAACAGGTGTTAATTTAGATCCAATACACCACAAAGATAGACCGAAAGAAGTGAAACTAGCAACCTGTTCGTCAGACAAGGCCAGGAAATTATTGGGATATAAGACCTCCACCAACATGAGGCAGGCGGTAAAGAAGACTGCCGAATACATCAGGACACGCGGTACTAAAAAATTTCAATATCACTTGCCTTTGGAAATCATAAACGAGCACACCCCTGAAACCTGGAAGAACAAATTGATATGATATCATTCTGTTGTCCTTCTCGAGGAAGGCCAGAGTTGGCCAAACGTCTCATAGACACAGCCATGTCTAATCAACAGCACAATACTGAATTTCTTTTCTATCTTAATGACGACGATGCTACATTAGAACAATACAAAGACATGCTAGACGAAAAGCATTACGTGGTAGGTCCGAATCAATCTACTTGCTACAGTTGGAATATCATGTGTGATCAGGCCAAAAACGACATAGTGATGCTAATGGGGGATGATGTGCAAGTTAATACCAAACACTGGGATCAACTTATCGTAGAACAGTTTGAAAAATACAAAGATAGAATCCTAATGGTGGTGCCCACCGACGGAAGGAACAAAGGATCAAAAAATTTTGGAAGTGAGATCAAACTGTGGCCTGACAAACCTCTGCCGGCCGCACATTTTGCCGTGCATAAAAATTGGATAAAAACTTTAGGGTATCTCGCTCCTGTCTACTTTTGGCACTGGCATGTTGACTCCTACACACAAAAGGTTGCTAGGAAACTGAATAGGTGCCTATATCTTCCCACTGTAGAGTTCAAAGCAAAAAAAATAATGAATGATAATGCCGGCAAGCAAATTAGAAAAAATTTAAATATTGCAGAAAGAGATCAATACGTATGGCAAAAGGTTAGGAATAGACATTTAGAAGCAGACGTGCAGGCATTGAAATCATTTATTGAATCTTTCTAATATACCTTGCCAGACAGCATTCGATAGGTCTAACTGTATGAAAGGTCTGCGTATGTATTCGTCCTTCTTATCAATGATTTTGATATCTTTGGATTTCGTTATTAAAAAACTATTTGGCTGATATTTGATCTTTTTATCTCTCAGTAGGATGTCCTCACCACCACTCCGATCATTCCTGTCCTTGAAAAACCACACACATATTACCTCCCTGTTAGTATCTATATCTCTTATGTCATCGCATAATTGGAATCCTGTCTTGTATTTTTTGTCAAACTCTTGCCATACTTGGTGTGTTAGAATGTTTTGGTTCTCGTACAGTTTATCGTAATCCTTGATATCGTACACAGTTGATGTGTAAACGTGTTCCACGGGTTCTTTGAAAAAATGATTAGTTTTTAGTTTTTCCCAATTCATTATGCCGAGAATAAATTGATAACTTCTTTCTTCCAGTCGTCAGCATACTCACAATCTCGGTAGCCATCGAACCAAGGACCTCCCTCGGTATAGTGGAGTATCTTAGGTTTGCCGTCTTTGGGTTCTTTGTACCAACCTACCAACCAGTTGTACTCGTGTGGTAATGATCCTATCTCTGAATCTTCTAACCATGAGAATCTGTGTAGGAACTTTGGTGTCTGTTTATTTAGAAACTCGGGAGTCAATATCTTGTTTTTCTCATGGGAACAATTCCACAACACCATACTAGACCAGTTCTTCCTAGGATATGCTGTCTGTATCTGACCGTCCATCTTTATTGATCCTTCTTCGGGTGTGTAGTCATGCTGTACACAGACCACTGCTTTTGAATCATCACAATATTTTTCTAATTCTTTGGCCGGCACTTTCCACAAAAAATCACAGTCACAGAATACCGCCCACCCTTTATAGTTGTTGAGATAAGGTACGAAAAATCTTGTAAATGTAAATTCTGTTGTTGCTAGTTTGTCTATGTCTCTGGTGTAGATACCCTGTTGACGCATCTCGTTCTGTTTCAACGGATATACTTCTGATTGGGGATCTCTGCGTTTGATGGAATGTTCGCATACCTGATAAGATATGTCTTCCCTAGAATCCCAACCTACGTAAACTTTCATTTTTTTCCCGATAATATTTGGTGTATGTCTTTCCAATTACTTACACGTATAATGTCGGGATGATCAAAGTCTTGATTATATGGGTGGTCTATTAATATGGGTTTTAAACCGTATTTGAGCCCGGCTACAGCGTTGTGAGGCTTGTCCTCGACCCAATACAGTCCGGTGTTATGAAACTCCGCTAATGCTGAATCTTTGTCGGCACCCGTGCCTAGTATATGGTAATTTGTAAAAATATGCTCGCCAAAAAGTTCTCCTAGTCTTCTCTTACGTAACTGTTGTGCTGGTATATCAGATGTTTGTGATGTTATGGGTATGAAGGTCCATCCTTCCGCGGCCAATAGTTTTACCCACGTCTGTGATTCCGACATCGGTCTCTGTGTGCCCATCCAAGCACTCCTGTTGAATTCTCTTATGTGTTTTCTGATTTCATCTTTTGTGACTCCAAAACGTTCTGCCATTTCATATGTGTTCTGCTTGTCTGGTAGTAGTCTGTATGGATGATATCTAACCCCTTGCCCGTCAAACAATGTCTTCTGCAACATCCATTTTGTGAAATGGTGTTCCCATTCTAACAACACACCGTCTACGTCCGTAAGTATGATTCTATTTGATGTCGGCATCTTCCATTCCCGCCACTCTCAGTTTGACGATATTGGTTATCTGCCATTGCTTCTGATCCAGGCCTTTGGTTATACCGAGCCATTGGTTCCTTAGTAGTGCAAAGTCGTTCACTATTTTTGTGAGATCTACTACATCATCCTCACCATCCACGTACTTCTCTGCGTCTCTGCTGGACAGTGCCCGATTGTAGTTCTCTAAGAATTTGCGGAATGTTTTTGATCTCAATCTTCTCAGTTCTATGTTTAAGTATTCTAGTATCGCTTCTAATTGTTGTAGTTGGCTGAATCTCTCCTCTACGATACCTGGCAAGGACGCCGATGCTCGCTCTAGGTTGCCGTATATCTTGCACTGCTTCCTGGCCTCTAAAAGTTCTTGATCAAAGTATGCCACACAGTCAGGAATCTTTGCTAGGCTCCTGCTTACTTCACTGTACCAGTTTATCATTAGTCCTCGCTGTAGCCGTCGTCGTATGACTCGTCTAGGTCTTCCTCTTCCTCGAACACCGTGTTGATCGCTTCCTCTAATTTGGGATCAAACTCACCAGATGCTTTTATTTCGTCGTGCTCGATGCCTATGTCGTCGAGACTCTTAATGAAATCGATTGCCGCGTCTAGTTTAGACCTTTCTGGTACGTAGTGAGATATGGAGTTCCATAAACGCTCGATGTCTTCGTGTGTGAAATCAATCATTATTCTGCGTCGTCCTCTTCTATAATTTCTGTTTTCTTTGCTTTTGACTTTGGTGCTTCTTCCACACTTTCCACTTTCGCTTCAGTGCTTTCTTTGAAGTTCGCCATTATCATATCTAATTTATCACCTGTCCATGCTTTCCTGAAGTCTATGTGTTCTTTGCCCTGTGGGTCAACATATTTCAGCCTGTTTCCTGTCTGCACCAGTATTCCCTTCTTCTCGAATAGGTCCACCAGTCCGCTGTATGGATCCATGCCTGTGTCATAAGGGATCTTGACCTGTACACCCTCGAATGGTTTGGCATATCTGGTCTTCATGACCTTACAAGCCGCTCGGATACCCCTCACTTCGGATATCTTGTTGCCTTTCTCGTCTTCTTTTAATTTTAATTTCTTCATCGCTATCACGATAGAACTCGCGTAGATGAAACCCTGACCACCTGATATCTTGTCATCTGGATCAAACATGTCCTGTGATGCGTAAGTGTGGTTAGTTGCTATCAGTCCCACGTTCCAACTTCCAAACATGTTCACACAGTTCCTAACCAGTGCTGTCAGTGCCTTGGGTTTCCTACCAAGATCGCCCTTCATGTCTCCCGCTTCAAATTGATTTACATCAGTTGGTGTCAGCATCATGCCCAAACTGTCTATCACGAAAAGAACTTTTGGAGCACCTTCTTTATTATCAGCATGTTGTTCCTTGTAGCCTTTCATGAACTCCGATATGGTCTTTGCCACGTCGTCTACCATTGACATGCTTAACTTCAGGAGTTTTTCTTCTGACGTGTCAACACCTAAGGCCTGTAGCCATGTCTCGTCAAGTGCGTTCTCTGTGTCTATCAAGATCACGAAGATTCCTTGTGCCTGAGCGTTCTTGATTATGTTTCCTGATGCTATGTATGATTTACCTGCCCCTGATTCTCCTGCGAGCACAGTCACTTTACCCAACGGAATTCCTTTGTTGAAATCACTGGTCATCAAATAGTTAAGAGCGTAGTTGCCTGTAGATATCCAGTCTGTTGGATCACTGAATCCTATTCCCAACCCTTGTATTGATTTTGTTATACTTTTCCTAAATTTTGTTGCGTCAAACACTTTTGTCATTGTTGTAGTCCTATAGTAAGATCCAAATGATCACTAGCAATACCAGTATCCATGCCGGCACCTGTTTGTACAAGATCCATTCGATCGCTTTCTTAATGTTATTCATAGCCTTATTATATTACACAAGGCCCACACAGTCAATGCCTGGGCCTTGGTAAAATGTCAGATTATTTTGCTTGTCTTGATCTGATCAGTTTCAGTATGTCTTCTGCCCTCTTGGCACTGTCACCCGCGGGAGCCGCCGTTGCTGGGGCCGCCTCTGGTTGTGGTGCTGGTGCTGGTTGACTCACTGCTGGAGCAGGTTCAGATGCAGTTGCCGTTGTGGTCGCTGGTGCTTCCGCAACAGGTGTCTGTGGTTTATTGTAAGCCACGCCCGCTGGTCTGAAGTACTGTCCGTACTGTTCGAGATCATAAGCCTCACCTTCAACAGATTTCTCAAACAATTCCTTGATTATTTTTACCTCTGCCTCGGTTGGCTCTTTTGGTCTGAAGTCACCCAGGTTGTGTAACCCGTGTGTGTCGATCGCGGCTCTCTCGGCCTCGTCCAACGGTCTTTCTCTTCTTGACCATTTTGATGTTGAGTAATCAGCGTAACCACCTTTTGTGGTTTTGGTGATCCTGAAGTCCACGCCCTTCAAGTAGTCAGTTGGCATTTCTTCCATCTCTGGATCCATCAGTGCCCCTCTGATTATGTTGAAGATCTGAGGTCCGATGATGAATCTTCTGATCGGATTCTCAGGTGTCGTGTCTTCCGCTAACGGATTCGTTGTGACAAATCCCTGGAAGATGTAACTTTTCTTTTTCCAGTATTTTCTGCCCATGTCTTCCATGCTCTTGTCTTTGAACCACGGTCTCACTTCTGTGAGTACTGGACAAGTCTTCCCATACATCTCCATGCATGGTACTTGCACTGTCACTGGTCTAGAGTCAGTCTGACCTTTGATGCCCGCGAACGGTAACTTGATCATGTTCCTCTCGGTCCAGAAGAATGTGTTGGTCTCGTCCTTGTCTGGTAGGAATCTGACCACTGCTTCTGATCCTTCTGCTATGTTCCAGTGTGGGTAGATGGCGTTGTCTCCGCCTGTGTTGGAAGTGGAGCGATTCACTTCTTGAGATTTCAACTTCGCTCTTATTTCAGCCAATGATGCCATAATGTAAGCCTCCTTTATTGTGCCTATGTTTGTTGTTTGCCTAAATGTATATTAGACATATACTGAATAATATACAGTGTTATTTATCTAATGTCTACTACTATTATTGGTAAATTGAGAGTTCTTTG
>Ga0208785_1000078_pt1 | contig 37391 bp, 39 predicted proteins | sample DEB08_DNA_2_FD_185499 | JGI IMG/M metagenome (GOLD analysis project Ga0208785, IMG submission 185499) | Aqueous microbial communities from the Delaware River and Bay under freshwater to marine salinity gradient to study organic matter... | ecosystem: Environmental > Aquatic > Marine > Coastal ...
ACAACATCTCCTTTATACACCCAAACTTTTACTCCAATAGCACCAACTGTTGTGTGAGCTGCTGCTCTTCCAAAATCAATATCAGCTCTTAAAGTATGAAGTGGTACTCTTCCTTCTCTATACCATTCTCTTCTACCCATTTCAGCTCCACCTAATCTACCAGAGCACTCTACTCTTACACCTTCTGCACCAGCTTTAAGTGCCGCTGCAACTGCCCTTTTCATTGCTCTTCTAAAAGCTACCCTATTTTCAAGTTGATCTGCTACACCTCTTGCTAGAAGTTGAGCATCTAGTTCAGCATCTCTAATTTCAATAATATTTAGTTTTACAGGTTGCTTGGAGAGATTTTCAATTCCTTTTCTTAATCTATCTGCTTCAGCTCCTTTTCTACCGATAACAACACCCGGTCTTGCAGTGTGAATATCAACTGTTAAAGTTCCACCTTTATCTCTACGTTCAATATCAATTCTTGAAACAGCTGCTTTTGGTAGTTGCCCCTCTAAAAAGTTTCTTATCTGATAATCCTGATTAACTAATTCTTTATAATCTTTAGCATTAAACCATCGAGACTTCCAATCGTTAACTATTCCGATTCTAAATGCGTATGGATGTGTTTTTTGACCCATTATTGACTCTTACTTTCTAACTCTATTAATAAATGTGAGGTTCTTTTGTTTATTCTTCCTGCTCTTCCTCTTGCTCTTGGTCTAAATCTTTTTAAAGTTGGACCTTCATCAGCAATAGCTTTTGAAATAAATAAACTAGAAGCATCAAGGCTATGATTAGCACTTGCATTTGCAATTGCACTTTCTAAAACTTGTTTAATTTCAATTGCAGCTTTTCTTTTAGTAAATGTAAGTATATTTAATGCTTCTTGCACATCTAATCCTCTAATTAAATTTAAAACCAATCTCATCTTGTAAGGAGATTGTCTAATATAATTACCTTTCGCTGTTACTGTTGTTGTTGCCATTATTTCTGTCCTGGATGTCCTTTAAAAGTTCTAGTTGGAGAAAACTCTCCTAGTTTATGACCAACCATAGCTTCAGTTACAAAAACTGGTAAGTGCTGTCTTCCATTGTGAACTGCTATTGTTAAACCTACCATTTCAGGAACAATAGTTGATCTTCTGCTCCAAGTTTTAATAACACCTTTGTTTCCAGAATTTTTTGCATTCTCAACTTTTTTTAGTAAATGTTCATCAACAAATGGTCCTTTTCTAAGACTTCTTGCCATAATCTAACCTCTACCTTTTTGTGATCTTCTTCGAACAATATTTTTATTACTATATTTATTTTTGTTTCGAGTCTTTGCCTCAGGTTTTCCCCAAGGGCTTACTGGAGTTCTACCTCCAGATGTTTTGCCTTCTCCACCGCCTAATGGATGGTCAACAGGGTTCATAGCGACACCTCTAGTTTGTGGCCTAACACCTTTCCATCGATTTCTTCCAGCTTTTCCTAGCTTGGTTAATTCAGATTCTGCATTGCCAACACTACCCACTGTTGCTCTACAATCCATCGGAACAGTACGCATTTCACCTGAAGGAAGCCTTAATAGAGCCATCTCACCTTCTTTTGACATTAATTGAACTGATGATCCTGCAGATCTAGCCATTTTTGCACCTCCACCAGGTCTTAATTCCACAGCATGTACAAACGTACCTGCTGGAATATTTCTTAAAGGCAAACAATTACCATCTTTAATATCGGCTTTTGATCCTGACTCAACTATTGAATCAACCTTTACTCCATCTGGTGCAATAATGTATGATTTTTCTCCGTCAACATAATGTAAAAGTGCAATACGAGCATTTCTATTAGGATCATATTCTATTCCGGCAACTCTTGCTGGAATTCCATCTTTAGTTCTCTTAAAATCTATAATTCTGTATTTTTGTTTGTGACCACCACCCTTATGTCTAGACGTGATCCTGCCTTTATTGTTTCTACCACCAGTAGATTTTTTTGATTCTAAAAGTGATTTTTCAGGTGTTTTCTTAGTAATTTCTTTGAAATCTGTAGTTACCTGACCTCTCATTCCTGGTGTTACTGGTCTAATCTTTTTTTGTCCCATACTTATACTCCAAAAGCCTCTATTGAGTCACCTTCAGCTAAGGTCACAATTGCGATTTTTTTTGTACTTTGTTGTCCAAATACATATCCAAATCTTTTCTTTTTACCTTTTCTATACATCGTATTTACACTGAGAACGTTGACTTTAAATATATTTTCCACTGCAATTTTGATTTCTGGTTTTTTGGAATTTGGATGAACAAAAAAAGTATATGAATTAGTGTTTGAAATTCTATCGTAAGACTTCTCAGAAATCACTGGAGCAATGAGTACATCTTCTAAATGTTTCATGCTTCTTCTCCACAATATTTATCTATGGCGTTTTTTGAAAAAATTAAATCATCGGTAGATATAACATCAATTGCTGCCAATTTTTCAATAGAAACTAAATTAGAATTTCTAAGATTTTTAAATGATTTAAATAATATTTCATCTCCATCTGAATAAACAAAAGTAAAAGATTTATTTACATTCACATCTTTTAAAGCTTGGCTTGCATTTTTGGTAGATGGCTTTTCAACTCCTTTACCATCTACAACAAAGACGCTTCCTTCAGAAATTCTTTGGCTAACAGACATATCTAGAGCTTTCTTTTTCATTTTCTTAGGTGTTCTATCTTTATAAACTCTTGTACCTGGCCCATGTGCTATTCCACCACCTATAAAAGATGGTGCTCTTAAAGAACCTTGTCTTGCTCTACCAGTACCTTTTTGTGCCCAAGGTTTCGCACCTGTACCAGAAACCTGAGCTCTAGTTTTAACAGAAGCGGTATTATTTCTATGATTTGTTCTACTACCTTTCACAACTTGATGGATGAGACCAATATTAATTTCTTCCAATTGTTCAAAACCATATTGCTTTTTTGAAACTTTATTTTCAGAAAAATTTATGGTGTCAATTTTAACTGTCATTTTGTAACCTTAACTGCAGATTGAATTTTAACAATATTTCCCTTATTACCAGGAACAGATCCATTGACCAAGATATAATTTTCTTCTTCATTTATTCCTACAACTGTTACTGACTGAACGGTTCTTTTATGATTTCCCATCCTACCCGGCATTTTTTGACCTTTAAAAACATGTCCGGGAAAAGAAGCATTACCTATAGAACCTCCACCTCTGTGTACTTTATGCACACCATGGCTTGCACCTTGACCGGAATGGTTATGTCGTTTCATTACACCGGCAAAACCTTTACCTTTTGAAATACCAGTTATATCTACTTTTTGGCCTACTTCAAAAAAATCTTTAACTTTTAACACAGTTCCTGGTTTGTAGGTAAAATTTTCATCAATTTGTACTTCCATAATTACTTCACCAGGTTCAGTATTATGTTTATTAAAATGGCTCTGTAGTGGTTTTGAAGGATTTTTTTTGGTACCCAAAGTTAATTGTGCAGATGAATATCCATCTACTTCATTTTTCTTAATTTGAACAACCCTGCAGTCACCGATGCTTAAAACTGTTACACCTAATGCATTTGAGTTTTCATCAAAAATCTGAGTCATGCCAATTTTTTTAGCTATTAATGCGCTCATAATTTAATTTCAACTTCTACACCAGCAGGTAAATCTAATCTCATTAATGAGTCAACTGTTTTTGGTGTTGGTTCAACTATATCTATTAATCTTTTATGAATTCTCATTTCGAAATGTTCTCTAGATTTTTTATCTACATGAGGCGATCTAATCACACAATATCTATGTATTTGTGTAGGCAAAGGTATTGGGCCTTTTACTTTTGCTTGAGTTTTTAGAACTGTTTCAGCAATTTTTCGCGCAGACTCGTCAACAACATAATTGTCGTAAGCTTTTAGTTTTATTCTAATTTGCTGCTTTTTTGCCATTTTTTCCTCAAAAAAAACCGGGAGTATAAATTCTACTCCCGGTTAATTTTTATTACTCAATAACTTTAGTTACCTGTCCAGCTCCTACTGTTCTACCACCTTCTCTGATAGCAAACTTTACACCTTCTTCCATTGCGATAGGTGCAATAAGTTCAACAGTAATTGATACATTGTCTCCAGGCATAACCATTTCGGTTCCTTCTGCAAGACTTACCTCACCAGTGACATCAGTTGTTCTAAAGTAGAACTGAGGTCTATAACCTTTGAAGAATGGGTTGTGTCTTCCACCTTCTTCTTTTGTTAATACATAGACTTCAGCTTCAAATTTAGTATGTGGTGTGATAGATCCAGGTTTAGCAATTACTTGACCTCTTTCTACATCTTCTTTGTCTACACCACGAAGTAATAATCCAACATTATCACCAGCTCTACCTTCATCAAGAAGCTTTCTAAACATTTCAACTCCGGTACAAACTGATTTGGAAGTTGCTCTTATTCCAACAATTTCTACTTCGTCGTTAACATTTACAATTCCTTGTTCAATTCTTCCAGTAACAACAGTACCTCTACCTGTAATTGAAAATACATCTTCTACTGGCATTAAGAATGGTTTATCTACGACTCTTGTTGGCTCTTCAATATAACCATCAACAGCTTCCATGAGTTCAAGAACTGATTTTACTCCATCTTCTTTGCCTTCAAGTGCAGCTAGTGCAGAACCTTTTACAACTGGAACGTCATCTCCAGGAAAGTCGTACTCATTTAAAAGTTCTCTGACTTCCATTTCTACTAAATCTAGTAATTCTGGATCATCAACTTGATCTACTTTGTTTAAGAAAACAGCAATTGCTGGAACACCAACTTGTCTTGCTAACAGTACATGCTCTCTTGTTTGAGGCATAGGACCATCTGCTGCAGAAACAACTAGAATTGCTCCATCAACCTGAGCTGCTCCAGTAATCATATTTTTTACATAGTCAGCGTGTCCAGGCATATCAACGTGAGCATAATGTCTGTTTGCAGTTTCATACTCAACGTGAGCAATTTGAATTGTGATTCCTCTTTCTCTTTCTTCTGGTGCTTTATCGATATCTTCAAAAGCTGTAGCTTTTCCTCCGCCGGATTCTGCTAAAACTTTAGTTATAGCGGCCGTCAATGTGGTTTTACCATGGTCAATGTGTCCCATCGTACCAATGTTCACATGAGGCTTACTACGGTCAAATTTTTCTTTTGACATATTTATTTCTCCTTTTTTTTAAAATCTAAATCTGTAAAGATTTAAACTTCAACCTCTACTCCACGAATACTTGCAGTAATTTCTTTAGTTATAGAATCTGGTACATCTTCATAACTATCAAACTGCATCGTAAATGTTGCACGGCCTTGTGTTCTAGAACGCAAATCTGTTGCGTAACCGAACATCTCTGATAATGGAACAGTAGCATTTACTACCTTTGCAGATCCTCTTTGTCCCATTTCAGCGATCTTTCCTCTTCTTGAAGAAAGATCTCCGACAACATCTCCCATGAAATCTTCTGGAGTTACAACCTCCACTTTCATTACTGGTTCTAGAAGTTTAACACCAGCTTTTTTAGCTCCATCTTTTAAAGCCATTGATCCAGCAATTTTAAATGCCATTTCAGATGAGTCTACGTCATGATAGGTACCATCTAATAAAGTGGCTTTAATATTTACTAATGGATACCCAGCAAGCACTCCTGATTCCATTGCTGCAGCAACACCAGCATTGACTGATGGAATATATTCTTTAGGTATTCTTCCACTTTTTATCATGTCAACAAATTCGTATCCGTCTTGTATTGGTTCAAGTTCCATAACAACATGACCATATTGACCTCTACCACCACTCTGTCTAATATACTTTGCTTCAACATTAGTTTTTGACTTAAGTGCTTCTCTATATGCAACCTGAGGCTTTCCAATATTTGCTTCAACTTTAAATTCTCTTCTTAATCGATCCACAAGAATATCAAGATGTAGTTCACCCATACCTGAAATTATTGTTTGACCAGTTTCTTCATCAGAATTAACCCTAAAAGTTGGATCTTCTTCAGCAAGTTTTTGTAAACCTTCTGATAACTTTTCTTCATCTGCTTTAGATTTAGGTTCTATTGCTACAGATATAACTGGTTCTGGGAATGTCATAGATTCTAGCTGTATTAATTTTGATGGGTCTGATAAAGTATCTCCAGTTTTTGCATTTTTCAAACCAACTCCTGCAACAATATCACCGGTACAGATAAAATCTATATCTTCTCTAGTGTTTGCATGCATTCTCAAAATTCTTCCAAGCCTTTCATCTTTTCCTGTGCTTGTATTAACAACTTTGTCACCTTTTTTAAGAGTTCCCGAATAGACTCTAAAATAAGTTAATTTACCAACATGTGGGTCGCTAACTACCTTGAAAGCTAAAGCTGAAAATGGATCCTCATCACTATGATTTCTAACTAACTCATTTTCTTCATCACCAGGTTTGAAACCTGTGACTGGTTCAATATCCAAAGGTGATGGAAGATAATCTACTACAGCATTAAGTAATAACTGAACACCTTTATTTTTAAATGCACTTCCTGCAAGTACAGGAACAAACATTCCATTCAATGTACCTTTTCTAATTGCTTTCTTAATATCATCTACTGACAGTTCTTCATCTGAAAAATATTTTTCAAGCACATCATCATCTGCTTCAGCAACAATATCTAATAATTTTTGTCTTTTTGATTGTGCTTCTTCAAGTTTGTCTTCAGGAATATCGGTAATATCCCATTCTGAACCATCATCTTTGCTCCAAGTGTGTGCTTTCATTTCTACTAAATCTATAACACCCACAAAGTTTGCTTCTGAACCGATAGGAATATGTAAAACCGCTGGAGTTGCTTCTAGTCTATCAATAATTGACTGTACGTCAGCATTAAAATCTGCTCCAGTTCTATCAAGCTTGTTGATAAAACAAATTCTTGGAACATTATATTTATCAGCTTGCCTCCAGACAGTTTCAGATTGAGGTTCGACACCAGCTACACCATCAAAAACTGCAACAGCACCATCAAGAACCCTTAGCGATCTTTCAACTTCAACAGTAAAATCTACGTGACCAGGTGTGTCAATAATATTAATAGTGTGTTTATTCCAAGAACATGTAGTAGCTGCGGATGTAATTGTAATACCTCTTTCTTGTTCCTGTTCCATCCAATCCATAACAGCTGCTCCATCATGAACTTCTCCAATTTTGTATGTTTTACCTGTATAATATAAAACTCTTTCAGTCAATGTAGTTTTCCCAGCATCAATATGTGCCATAATTCCGATGTTTCTTAAATTTTTTAAACTTACTTCTCTAGCCATTGTTACCACCTATAGTGAGCAAAAGCTCTATTAGATTCAGCCATTTTGTGGACATCTTCACGTTTTTTTACTGATGCACCAGTTTTATTACTAGCATCGATGATTTCTCTACCTAATCTTTCTTGCATAGTATTTTCTCCACGTTTTCTTGAAGAATTGACCAACCAACGTATTGCAAGAGTTGTACTTCTCCTCTGAGGAACCTCCATCGGCACTTGATAGTTTGTACCTCCAACACGTCTTGATTTTGTTTCTATTTGTGGACGGATATTCTCAAATGCGTTTTTTAAAGTAGTAATTGGATCTGACTTTGTTTGTTTCTCAACTAGAGATAATGCAGAGTAAACGATGCTACTTGCTAAATCTTTTTTACCATCTAATAAAACTTGATTAATAATCTGAGAAACCAAAACACTATTGTAAATGGGATCTGGTTCAGGTTTTCTCTTGATTGATGGTCCTCTACGCATTTTTTTTAACCTTTTTTACTTCCATACCTAGACCTGGCTTGTTTTCGGGCTGAAACTCCGGCAGTATCTAATGCTCCACGTATAACTTTGTACCTCACACCAGGTAAGTCTTTAACTCTTCCCCCTCTTACAAGCACTATTGAGTGCTCTTGAAGATTATGCCCTTCACCTGGAATGTAAGCAGTAACTTCAGTACCAGTTGATAGTCTTACTCTACATACTTTTCTCAAAGCAGAGTTAGGTTTTTTAGGCGTTACTGTATAAACACGCGTGCAAACGCCTCTCCTTTGTGGAGATCCTTTTAATCCAGGAGTCTTCTCTTTAGACACCTTGGATTTTCTACCTTTTCTAACCAACTGTTGAGTTGTAGGCATACTTATTCCAATCTATATTTGTAATTTGGGTTACCGAAATTGAAGTATATGATGAATTCAAACTTAAACCAACCGATTATTTATAAGTTTTTATTCATCCTCCTCACTATTTTCTTCACCTAACATAGCTAGCCATTGTGCTGGATTTGGAAGTGCATCTTCGTCATTTTCATCAGTATTAACTGACATAAATCCAAGTTCAGAAACTTCAGGAGCACCAGGCAAAGAAGGGGTTAATTTTTGGTATGCATTAGAACCAGTACCTGCCGGTATTAATGTTCCAATAATAACATTTTCCTTCAGACCGCTAAGTGAGTCATTACTCTTTTTCATAGCAGCTTCAGTCAGTACTCTAGTAGTTTCTTGGAATGATGCTGCTGATAACCATGAGTCTGTTGCAAGGCTAGCTTTAGTGATACCCATAAGCTCAGGTCGTCCTTCAGCAGGCAATTTTCCTTCTTTTACTAACGCTTGGTTAGTTTTTCTAAATTGTGTTGAATCGACTAATTCATTTGGTAAATATTCAGAATCATTAGATTTTACTATCCTTACTCTTCTGATCATTTGTCGAACTATCATTTCAACATGCTTGTCATGAACTTCAACTCCCTGATCTCTATAGGTCTTTTGGACCTCATTAACCAGGTATTCTTGACAAGCTCTTACACCATTTATTTTTAAAACTTCCTTAGGATCTTTTGGACCTGTAGTAATTGATTGACCAGCTTTTACAGGATCGCCTTGAGAGACAAGCATTGTTTGTCTTCTTAATACCAATACATCTATTTCTTCTTTCTCATTTGCGATAATTAAAGTTTTATTACCATCTGGAGTTGTATCTATTGACTTGATTTTTCCAGAAATTGGGGAGAGCACTGCTTTACCTTTTGGAGTACGAGCTTCAAAAAGCTCAACGATTCTAGGAAGACCAGAAGTAATATCTAATCCAACCACACCACCAGTGTGGAATGTTCTCATTGTCAATTGTGTTCCAGGCTCACCAATTGATTGAGCTGAAATTATACCAACTGCTTCACCAACTTCAACAGGTTTACCAGTTGCCAAACTAAATCCATAGCAAAGAGGATCCATTGAATCAGGATTTAAAGAGTTGAATGGTGTTAATACATAAACTTCTTCTGCACCAGATTTTGCAATGCCATCTAATACTTCCGCATCTATATAAGTTCCTTTAAGAAGTTTCTTACCATTGTCTAATTCCGCAACTTTTTTATCAACTTTAACATCTTCTGACAAAACTCTTCCATACAAGGTTGAATGTAAATATCTACTTAATTTTCCATCAATTACAACTTGTTTTTTAGTACCTTTCCAATCAATATTGTCATCACCTAAGTCTTTAACAACTATGCCCGCAGCTACATCAACAAGTCTTCTAGTCAAGTAGCCTGAGTCAGCAGTTCTCAATGCAGTGTCAGCTAAACCTTTTCTTGCACCGTGAGTTGATATAAAATACTCAAGAACTGACATTCCCTCTCTGAAGTTACTTTTAATTGGTCTTTCAATAATGTCACCTTTAGGGTTTGCAACCAAGCCTCTCATTCCTGCAAGCTGTCTAACTTGCATCATATTGCCTCTTGCTCCAGACTTAACCATCATATCAACTGGATTAAATTTTTCTGCTTCTAACTCAGCACTCATTGCATACTGCACTTGATCAGTAGCTTCGTTCCATATTTCGATAATTTTTTGTTTTCTTTCGTTCTCAGTTATAACATCGTCTTTAAACAATTTTTCTACTTTTTCAGCTTCAGCTTCATATTTTTCAAGAATTTGATTTTTACTTGGTGGGGTTTTTACATCATTCATTGCAACTGTTAAACCAGCTTTAGTTCCAAAGGTAAAGCCTACGGACTTCATAGAATCTAAGAAAATTCGAACTTCTGCTTTATTATATCTTTCAATTACTTCTGAAATAATTTTTTTCATCTCAGGTTTTCTTACTGAAGCTTGGATAAATGGAAAATCGGTTGGCATGATAGAGTTAAAATGCAATCTTCCTAATGTTGTTTGAGTTAGCTTAGTTCCATCTATTGGAGCTTCAGTGAGTAGCTCTGAAAATCTATTGTAAAGTTCTGCATGAATATCAGAACTTCCAGCTAAATCACCAACTCTTACATTAATTGGTGTTTGTAAGCCAATATGTCCAGCTTCATAAGCAATCTGTGCTTCATTAAAATCAACAAAGTTAAATTTTGCTGAGCTTAAATCATCATGACATTCAGTTATATAATAAAGACCAATCACCATGTCTTGACTTGGAGATACAATTGGGTTGCCAGAAGCTGGAGACAAAACATTATTTGTTGATAGCATTAAAACTTTTGCTTCAGCTTGTGCTTCTGCTGACAATGGTACATGAACAGCCATCTGATCTCCATCAAAGTCTGCGTTAAATGCTTCGCAAACTAATGGGTGGACCTGAATAGCTTTTCCTTCAACAAGAATTGGTTCAAAAGCTTGGATTCCTAATCTATGTAATGTTGGAGCTCTGTTTAATAAAACTGGATGTTCTTCAATTACTTCTGCAAGTACATCCCAGACTTGTGCTCTTGATCTTTCAACCATTCTTTTTGCAGATTTTATGTTTTGAGCTAATCCCAATTCAACTAATCTTTTCATAACAAAGGGTTTAAATAGTTCTAGTGCCATCATCTTTGGAAGTCCACATTGTTGTAATTGCAAATGAGGTCCAACAACAATTACTGATCTTGCAGAATAATCAACTCTTTTACCTAAAAGATTTTGTCTAAATCTACCTTGCTTACCTTTTAACATGTCTGAAAGAGACTTCAATCCCCTTCCCCCAGCCCCTGCTACTGCGCGACCTCTTCTTCCGTTATCAAAAAGTGCATCAACAGATTCTTGCAACATTCTTTTTTCATTACTAATTATGATGTCTGGTGCACCTAGTTCTATAAGTTTCTTTAAACGATTATTTCTATTAATTAAACGTCTATATAAATCATTTAAGTCTGAAGTGGCAAACCTACCTCCGTCAAGCTGGACCATTGGTCTCAATTCAGGTGGAATAACAGGTATTACTTCTAAAATCATTGCTTCTGGCGGATTTTTACCATCAGCAAATGGTTTAATAACTTTCATTCGTTGGATAGCTCGTTGTCTTCTTTGTGCTGATTTTGAATCAAGGTCAGTTTCTAGTTTCTCCATTTCTGAATTAAGGTCGACTAATTGAACTAAATCACGAACAGCTTCTGCTCCCATTCCACCAGTAAAATATTCATCATACTTATCAATCATTTCACGCCACAATACGTCATTCTCAATAAGTGTTTTTGGCTTTAATGTTTTTAGAGTAGAGAATGCTTCTTCAATTATTTTTATTTCAGCATCTGATTTAGCTTTTTTAGATTTTATTTCTTTCTCTACTTCTTTTTTTCTAATTTGAATTTCTGGTTCAGAAATTTTTGCATTCTCCATTGCTTTAACTTCTGTTTCCAATTGCTTAATTCTTTTTTGTTCCCACTCTTCAAAATCTTCATTAACTATTTCTACCTCAGCAACAACTGATTCTTCAAGTTCTGCTAAATCTTTAGTTCTTTTTTTAGAATCAACAGATACAACTAAATAGGCTGCAAAGTAAATAACTTTTTCTAACTCTTTTGGAGACATGTCAAGAAAATATCCAAGTCTGCTTGGGACACCTTTAAAGTACCAAATATGTGTCACTGGAGCTGCTAATTCAATGTGCCCCATTCTTTCTCTTCTGACTTCACGTCGGGTAACTTCTACACCGCAACGTTCACAAACAATGCCTCTATAACGAATTCTTTTATATCTACCACAAGAACATTCCCAGTCTTTAGTAGGTCCAAAAATTCTTTCATCAAATAAACCGTCTTTTTCTGGTTTTAATGTTCTGTAATTAATTGTTTCTGGTTTTTTTACTTCACCAAAAGACCAACTTCTCATTTGGTCTGAAGTTGCAAGACTTATACTTAATTCATCAAATATTTTTTCCATTTTTAAACCTCAGTTTCGTCTTGTTCTGCTCGGGTCATATCAATTCCTAAAGTTTCTGCTGTTTTAACATACTCATCACTAATATCTTTCATAGATATTTCTTCACCAGCAGATAGAATTTCAACATTTAAGCATAAGCTTTGCATTTCTTTTAAAAGAACTTTGAAAGATTCTGGAATTCCAGGTTCAGGAATATTGTCACCTTTGACTATTGATTCATATACCTTTACCCTACCCACAGTATCATCTGACTTAATTGTGAGTAATTCTTGTAAAGCATAACTAGCTCCATAAGCTTCTAGAGCCCACACTTCCATTTCACCAAATCTTTGACCGCCAAATTGAGCTTTTCCACCTAATGGCTGTTGAGTAATCATAGAATAAGGCCCTGTAGATCTTGCATGAATTTTTTCATCTACTAAGTGAATTAATTTCAAAATATATGAATAACCAACAGTAATTTTTGAATCAAATGCTTCACCAGTTCTTCCATCATATAAAGTTGCTTTACCATTTTCATCGATCATTAAATTGCCATCCCTATTTGGATTTACATTTCTTAAAATTTCGTGAATTTCATCTTCGTCTGCACCGTCGAACACTGGTGTTGAAACTAAAGTTCCTGGTTTTGCTCCCTTAGAAGCTTTGGAATCACCTTTATATTCTCTCCAACCTTGATTTGAAGCCCAGCCAAGATGAGTTTCCAAAATTTGACCTAGATTCATTCGGCTTGGAACACCTAATGGAGACAACATAATATCTAGAGGTGTACCGTCTTCCATATATGGCATATCTTCTATAGGAAGTATTTTAGAGATTACACCTTTATTGCCGTGTCTACCTGAAAGCTTGTCGCCTACTTGTATTTTTCTTTGTATTGCAACATAAACTCGAACTTTTTGATTAACTCCAGGAGGTAAATCTGCTCCTTCATCACGCTTTAAAATTTGAACATCGATTACTTTTCCTCTTTCACCATGAGGAACTCTAAGTGATGTATCTCTTACTTCTCTAGCTTTTTCACCAAATATAGCCCTTAATAGTCTTTCTTCAGGTGTTAGTTCAGTTTCACCTTTTGGAGTAACTTTACCAACTAGATAATCTCCAGGAGAAACTTCAGCTCCAATTCTTACTATTCCCATTTCGTCAAGATCCATCAAAACTTCTTCCGCAACATTTGGGATATCTCGAGTAATCTCTTCCTCACCCAATTTTGTGTCTCTTGCTTCAATTTCATGCTCTGCAATATGAACAGAAGTTAGTACATCTTCTTTAACAAGACGCTCAGATATAACAATTGAGTCTTCAAAGTTGTATCCGTCCCATGGCATATAACCAACCAATAAGTTTTTTCCAAGAGCTAATTCCCCACCTTGAGTGCTCGGACCATCAGCTAACACATCTCCTGGCTTAACTTTTGTTCCAACTTTTACAAGTGGTTTTTGATTCCAGCTTGTTGCTTGATTAGATCGTTTAAATTTTAAAACTTCATATGTAAATTTCTTATTAGTACCTTCTTCTTTTACAACAATCTCATTACCAGTGACTTCTTGCACTTCTCCTGAAATTGAAGAAATTAAAGCTTCTCCAGAGTCTCTTGCAACATTCTCTTCCATACCGGTACCTACATAAGGTGCTTCAGTTTTTACTAACGGTACTGCTTGACGTTGCATGTTTGAACCCATAAGTGCTCTGTTTGCATCATCATGTTCTAAGAATGGAATTAATGCGGTAGTTACTGAACAAATTTGTTTAGGACTAACATCCATAAAATCAATTTCTTTATCAGATACGAATGCAACATCTCCACCATTTTGTCTACATAATACTCTATTATTTTTGAAGCTACCATCATCTTTCAGAGGAGCGTTAGCTTGAGCAATAGTGTATTCGTCTTCCTGAGCAGCAGTTAAATATACTGCCTTATTAGTTTTAACAATACCGTTTTCAACTTTCCAATATGGTGTTTCAATAAAACCAAATTTATTAACTCGGCCATACGTAGCTAAGGTACCAATTAAACCAATATTTGGTCCTTCAGGAGTTTCTATTGGACACATCCTCCCGTAATGGGATGGATGAACGTCTCTTACTTCGAATCCAGCTCTTTCTCTTGATAGACCACCTGGTCCTAATGCAGAAAGTCTTCTTCTATGGGTTAAACCAGCTATAGGGTTTGGTTGGTCCATAAATTGGCTTAATTGACTTGTTCCAAAAAATTCTTTAAGGGAAGCTTGAATTGGTCGAATATTGATTAGTGATTGTGGAGTAATAGCTTCTGGTTCTTGAGTTGTCATTCTTTCTCTTACTACTCTTTCAAGTCGACTTAACCCAACTCTTACTTGATTTTGGACAAGCTCCCCAACAGTCCTAATTCTTCTATTACCAAAATGATCAATATCATCTAATCTAACTTGAATTTCTTTTCCAATATTGTTAACAAAACTTTTTTCTCCAGCATGTAAAGCAATAACATACTTTATAGAATCTATCATGTCTTCAATTCTTAACATTCCATCAACTTCAGTTGAGTATGTTTCAGCATCTTTTTCGCCATATTCTCTGCCAAGCTTTTGCTCAACTTTATATCTACCAACTTTTGTTAAATCATAACGTTTAGGCGTATAGAACATCTGCTTTACCAAGCTTTTTGCAGCTTCAACTGTTGCAGGTTCTCCAGGTCTTAATTTTCTATATAAATCAATTAATGCAGCTTCTCTTGTTGTATCTGGATCTCTTTCTATTGTATTTCTAACTGATGGATAATCGCCAAGTAGCTCTATAGCTTGATCTTTATTTTCAATAACGTCAAGAGCCATCAAAAAACCGGTTATATGTTGGCGTCTTTTTCTGTCAACTCTAACACCAAGAGTATCACGTTTATCTGTATCAAACTCAAGCCAAGCACCTCTACCTGGAATCATTTTTCCAATAAATACTTCTTTGTCTGATGTTTTATCAATTTCTTGGGAGAAATAAACACCCGGCGATCTAACAAGTTGGCTTACTATTACTCTTTCAGTTCCATTAATAACAAAAGTTCCTGTATCGGTCATAATTGGGAAATCACCCAGAAATACAGTTTGTTGTTTTATCTGACCTGTTTCTCTATCTAAAAACTGTGCTGTTACATAAAGTGGTTGAGAATAAGTTGAATCTGTAATCCTGCAATCTTCAAGTGTTTTTAAAGGTTGCTCAAAATAGTGATTTAAAAATTCTAACGAAAATCTACCAGAAAAATCTTCTATTGGAGATATTTCATCTAATATTTCTTTTAAGCCTTCCTCAATAAACCATTTGAAGGAATCTTTTTGAATAATTAATAAATCTGGAATGTCTAGAACTTTATGAATTTTTGCAAACGAAAGTCTAGAATTCTGAACAGCGGACAACAAGCCTCCTCAAAAAATAAATAACAGCTACCCGAAAGGTAGAGTATATTAACATTTATATTTTACGCAAACAAATAATTTTAAATTATTTTAACTCTACAGTTGCACCAGCACCTTCGAGTGCTTCTTTAGCTTTATCAGCATCGTCTTTAGAAACACCTTTAAGTATGTCTGATGGAGCATTGTCTACAAGTTCTTTTGCTTCTTTTAGTCCAAGATTGGTTAGTCCTCTAACTTCTTTTATGACTTGGATTTTTTGAGCACCAGCACTTGCAAGTACAACATCGTATGAGTCTTTTTCAGCACCAGCCCCAGCATCGTCTCCTCCGCCTGCAGGTGCAGCTGCCACAGCGACAGGAGCTGCTGCAGTTACATCAAATTTCTCTTCAAATGCATCAAGAAATTCTTTTAACTCTAATACAGTCATTTCCTCAAATACGCTAAGCAACTCATCAGTTGTCATTTTTGCCATTTGTTATTCCTCCTCTTTATTAACTTCTTCAGAAGCAGATACATCTTCTTTATTATCAACTTCAGAAACTTCAATACCATTATCTTTTTTTTCAAGTAAAGCACTGAAAGCATATCCGGCTTTATTAATTATTGCTTTTGTGCCCATTGCTAGTTTTACTAACGGTGCATTAAACCCTCCAGCAATTTTTGCAAGCAGTACATCTCTTGATTCAATATTTGCTAATACATTAATTTGATCAACAGTTAAAGGCTCAGAATTCATTAAACCGCCTTTAACTACAAAAGCTTCGTTATCCTTAGCAAAATTTTTTAAAACTTTAGCAGCTTCAACTGGATCAGATTCAATAACTGTAATACCTGTTGGTCCAGTAAAATGTTCTGATAAAGACTCGAGTCCAATATTTTCAGCAGCTCGCTTAGCTAAAGTCATTTTGACAACATTAAATGAAGCTCCAGCTTTTTTAAGATCTCTTCTCAATTTAGTTTGTTGAGATACGCTTAAACCTCTATATTCAGCCATAACTAAAGCATTAGCGTTTTTAAATAAGTCTTCTAAATTTTTAACTGCTTCTACTTTATTTTCTCTTACCATAAAAAAATCCTTGCAAACCAAGGACTTAGCAGTTTACCTGCGTTAGATTTACAAACTACTAACGGTCTTTGGTTTTAATTGTCTTAAAACAATATAGACAACTTTTAAAATTATTAACAAATAATTTTAAAGATTTAAATCTATACCTATAGATGGCCCCATAGTTGAAGATAGGTGTACATTCTTTATGTACTCACCTTTAGAAGAAGATGGTTTAGCTCTTGTAACTTCAGCAATAACTTCTTCTAAATTTTGAAGAAGCTTTTCTGCATCAAAAGATACTTTGCCAATTGAAAGATGTAGATTACCAAACTTATCATTTTTAATCTCTACTTTACCTTTCTTAAAATCTTCAACAGCTTTTGCAACATTTGGAGTAACGGTTCCCGTTTTAGGATTTGGCATTAGTCCTTGAGGTCCGAGAATTTTACCAAGTTGTCCTACTTCAGCCATCATTTCAGGAGTTGAGATAACAACATCAGCATCTAGTTTCTGTTCTGAAGCAACTTTAGTAGCTAACTCTTTACCACCTACAATATCAGCACCTGCAGCTTCAGCTTCAGTAAGTGCTTCGCCGCCTGCAAAAACTGCAACTCTTACTTGCCGACCAGTTCCATTTGGAAGGGAAACTGTAGTTCTGATATTTTGCTCAGCATTTTTAGTATCTATCCCTAATGAAAATGCTACATCTACAGACTCATCAAATTTTGCAGTTGAAATTTCTTTACATAAATTAATTGCATCTAATTTAGATTGTTTTTCTTGAGGCAATTTACTTTTTGCTTGATTATATTTCTTACTTTGTTTTTTCATTTTTCTCCTTCGGTACAAACGACATTCTGTCTCCCAAATTATATTTTATTTTTCTACAGTTACACCCATTGATCTAGCTGTACCAGCAATAATTTTTATAGCTGCTTCTACATCATTAGCGTTTAAATCTTCCATTTTTGTTTCAGCAATTGTCTTAAGTTGTGCTTTAGAAATTGAAGCAACTTTTACTTTATGTGGTTCAGCAGAGCCTGAAGCTAGTCCAATTGCTTTTTTTATTAAATATGAAGCTGGTGCTGTTTTTGTTACAAATGTAAAAGAGTTATCTTCATATATTGTAATTTCAACAGGCACAGTTTCACCTTGTCTACTTGAAGTGTCATTATTGAATGCTTGGACGAAGTCCATAATATTAACACCATATTGTCCTAAAGCTGATCCAACTGGGGGTGCAGGTGTTGCACCTCCTCCGGGAATTTGTAACTTTAGTACTGCTTTCACTGGTTTTGCCATTTTTTTCCTAATTCTTTACTATATCCAAAAACCCAAGTTCAACTGGAGTTTCACGTCCAAATATATTAACAAGAACTGTAACTTTTGATTGATCTAAATTAATTTCCTCAATAATTCCGTTAAAGTCTGCAAATGGACCAGTTGTAACCCTTACAGTTTCACCAACTTCAAAATCTGGTTTAAATTTAGGTGAATCTTTTTTGACATCAACTTCTTCATTTGTTCCTAAAATTCTTTCGACTTCTCTTCTAGATAAGGCAATAGCGCTTTTTCCAGAACCAACAAAACCTATTACTGAGGGTGCATTTCTTAGTTCGTACCAAGCTTTGTCATTCATATCCATTCTGACCAATATGTAGCCAGGAAATGTCTTTTTTTCAACTGTAACTTTTTTTCCATTTCTTATCTCTACAACTTCATCTGTAGGTATTACAATTTCAAAAACACTATCATCTAAATTTGTGTTTTTAACTATATTTTCTAAATTTGCTTTAACTTTTTTTTCATGACCGGATTGTGCATTTAAAACAAACCATTCACCAGGTAAGTCGTAAGGATGAACTGAAGGCGTTACTTCTGCAATAACTTCTTCAGTAACATCTAAATTTAAATCTTCAGTTGTAGCTGTCTCGTCTAACATTTATTCTCCAAGAGTTAATAGATTAATCAATGTATTTTTAAAACTAAAGTCCATTCCAAAAATAAAAACTGTGAAAAAAGCTATTGTTACAATAGTAACTACTGTAAATGAATACAAAATATTTGATGAAGGCCAATTCACTCTTTTTAATTCAGTTCTTACTTCACCTAAATAGTTTGAAATTCTTTTAAAGCGAGAAACTTTTTCTCCTGCTTGATATTTGCCTATATTCCTATCAGCTTTCTTAGCCAAACGTTCTTCACGTTCTGACATTCTGCGCATCTCTCTATTCATTTCATTCATAATTATTTACCTCTGCAGGGGCGGTGAGATTCGAACTCACAACCTACGGTTTTGGAGACCGTCGCTCTGCCAATTAGAGCTACACCCCTAAATTATTGCTCATTCTCTAATTTTTTATTCGAGCGCTTAAGTCCAAATATTAAAAATACAATTGATAATATTCCGAGCAATGTCAATAATATTATTTTTTTGCTCTTACTTGTAGTTGTTTTTACTTTTTTATCTAATGACTCCATAACTTTTGATGCAAAATCCTTGGGCACTTCAGGAATGTCTTCAAATTTTTCATCAATAATTTCTCTAAATGCTTTGTACCTCTTTCCGGAAACTTGACATTTTATACAAGAATTAGAGTGGTAATTTTCATCAAAACTATAGAATTTTTTACTCATGTACATAGCTAGCATTTTTGTTCGGGTTCTTCTGCAAATTATTTCAGTTTTAATTTTGTTTATTAAACTTTTCATTTCTCTACTTCCTCTAAAATATCTCTTAATCTTTGATGAGCTCTGTGTAATCTGACTTTTGCAGCTGTAACACTGATACCAAGAAAATCTGCAATTTCTTTATGTGACCTACCTTCAATATTTTTTAATTCAACAATAATTCTTTGATCTAGAGGTATTTTGTCTAGCGCATTTATTAATGTTGATGACAAATCAGAATTAATTGCTACTAATTCTGGATCTCGTTTCTCATCTATAATTACAGGTTCATAGGTTTCATCAATATTTAAAGTATTGTGTTTTTTTGCTTTTTTTCTTAAAGTCCATGCTGAATTTACTGTGATTCTGTAAATCCATGTACCAAAAGTAGAATCACCTCTAAATTTATCAATTGCTTTCCATGCTCTTATAAATGCTTCTTGGGCAACATCATTGGCCATCTCTTTATTTCCAGTTAGTTTAAATGCCAAAGAAAATACTAGATCTTGGTGTCTGACAACTAACTGTTCAAATGCTGTTTGATCACCCAGCTGAGAAAGCCTAACTAATTCGGAATTCGAAGTTGATTCGCTATAATTATTTAAATTTGAAACTTTACCCATTGATATTAAGGATAATTAGCAAAAATGTATAAAGCTATCTTTTTTCTCTATGAAGTTGATGTTTTCTACAATTAGAACAAAATTTTTTAAATTCCATCCTATCTGGAACATTGGTCTTGTTCTTTGTAGTTACATAATTTTGTGACTTGCACTCAGTACAAACCATAGTTAATGGTGGCCTTTTATCAGAAGCCATTTATTCTCCTTTTTTTCTAGTAGCGGCGGGCAGACTTGAACTGCCGACCTCACGATTATGAGTCGTGCGCTCTTACCAACTGAGCTACGCCGCCATAAAACTTTGTTGACGAGCCCTCTTCCGGGTTTGAACCGGAGACCTCTTCCTTACCATGGAAGTGCTCTACCAACTGAGCTAAGAGGGCAAGTGCCGAGAGTAGGATTCGAACCTACGAAGGCATAACCGGCAGATTTACAGTCTGCTCCCTTTGGCCGCTCGGGCATCTCGGCTTAACTCTAAAGTCTATATAGATTTTAGATTATTTAATAAGATTAGTGAGATAAATCTTCATAGATTATCATCTTGTTATGGACAAAAAAGTTAAAAAGTCTCTTGAAAAATGGTACGAGAATCAACTAATAAATTTGGAGACTTATGAAGAAATTAAAAGTTTTGAAAATGTACAAGCTCCAATAAAATCAAAATTTTCACGAATAATTGTTTTGGTTGGTGGATCGTTTATATTATCAGGACTGATTAGTACTTTACCAATTATCTGGTCGACTTTAGAATATTGGGCTCAGTTAATATTGCTAATCTCATTAACTATTTTCCTATACTTTTCTGCAAAATACAGTGAAAAATTTGAAAATAAGAAATTTTTAATTTTTGATTCGGTGGATACACTCTCTTCATTTTTATTTTTTATTTCTACGATATCTTTTGCAGCTGTTTTAGTTTTTGCATTTAATATTTTAAATGAAGCCAATATATTAAAGCTTTCTGAAGAAACCTCAATAATTTTGATTAGTTTGTTAACGAGTTTGTATTCTATTTATTTGTATTTCAGAAATAGTTTATTCTTACAACATATTGCAATGTTTTATTCTTTTGCATTCTTCTTAGGTTCAAATATTAATTTATATGCTCCAAACTTAGAGACTTGGAGTTGGGGTGTTATAGCATTATTTGGGGGAATAATTTGGGGATATAATACTTTTACAAAATTTCTTAAACCATCTTGGACAGGATATTTTATTTCTTCTTCAACAATTTCAATTGGTACAGTGGTAATCGTCGAAGATCTTTTATCAAATTATGAAATTTTGGCAATCAGTATTTTAATTTTTGGTTCAATAGTTTTTATTTGGCTCAGTATCCAAATTGCTGAACAAATTTTATTTTTTATCGGCGGTTTAGGACTTCTTATTAATTTGCCAAGATTAATCAGCGCGATTCTTCCAGACAATGTTTGGCCACCACTAATTCTATTACTTATCGGTGCAATTCTCGTTGCTGTTGGATTGTATTTGAATTCAATTAGAGAAAATATAAAATTTCAACTAACGAAAAATTTTAATGAAGAAGAATAAATCACTTTTAATTTCATTAATTATTTTTGTAATTTCCGTTATATTAGTAGTTTCAATTGGAACTATTCCACTTCCAGATTACGAAAGCAACATGCCAGTTAAGGGGTTAGAAGGTAAAATAATTTTTCAATATCAATTAGTTAGCAGGAATTTACTACCTCCTGCTCCAGATATTTTAGATGATTGCATTTACGCAATAAACCTAGAAATCTTTCCTTACACAGCAGCTGAATTAATTTGCAGTAGTGATTTAAATGGTTATTCCAATGAATTTTATTGGTATGACGCTTTTATAATTGACAATAGCCAAATTTCAATTAAGTACTGGGATAGAAATTCAAACATTGAGAAAGAATTACTTATTGATATAGAGACTAAAAAAATTGTTACAGAAAATACTGTTGAAAAACATACTTACAATGAGCAAAATAAAAATCTTTTTGGTGAAATTTTAATAGATGCTTGGCAATCAAGTAACCAAACTAGGGAAGTTGCAATCTACTATCAACTAGGTTCAGAAATTTTTGAGGTTTTCAAATCAAAAGCACCAACTAATTATTACTTCAATACTTTGAAATGGTCACCAGATGGTGAAAATATAATTGCTAGTGATAGTGAGAACAACTTAATTTTGTTTTCAAAATCGAAACTTTTTAATCCAAATATTATAAATTTTTATATTGAAAATATTGAAAATAAAGAATTCATTAGATTAATTGGATGGTCAAGTTAATTAAAATCTTTAGTTGGTCTTACACCTAACTCGCTAATTACGTGTGCTGCACTTTTATTAGCGATATGAACAGCATCCTCCATTGATAAACCATTTTGTAATCCGTATAAATAACCAGCAGCAAAGAAATCTCCAGCTCCAGTCTTATCCACAACATTGGTTTCCATTGCTGAAAAATAATATTTTTTACCTATTTCAACTACAACAGCACCCTGTGGACCGAGTGTACAAATTAATTGATCAACATTAGGAAAATTATCAGCAAAAAAATTTAATGCACTTTCAATATTTTCTTTTTGCGTTAACGAAATTAATTCTTCTTCATTTGTAAATACATAGTTTATATTATTCTTAATCAGTTCAATAAAACTTTCTCTATGAGCTTCAACACAAAAAACATCGGAGAGTGTTATTGCATTTTTACCACCACTCATAGCATTAATTTTTGAAGCATAGATAAACGCTTCTTTACTTGATGGTTTATCCCAGAGGTAACCTTCCATGTATAACAAATTAGAATTATTTATTACTTCTTCAGAAATATCTTCTTTAGATAATAATTCCCCTGCACCTAAATATGTATTCATGGTCCTCTCACCATCAGGAGTAACGAAAATAACACAAAGTCCAGTTTGTTTATTTCCATCTTCTAAAACTGTTAGATCAACTAGACCAGATTCAGTCAAACTTTTTTTAAACTGGACACCTAATTCATCATTAGATATCTTACCTATGAAACCAGCTTTACCTCCAAGTTGAGCTATCCAATAAGCTGTATTTGCAGCTGAACCTCCTGCTTCAAGTGTAGGCGTTGTCATATTTGCTTGGAGAAAGTTAGATCTATCTTTATCTACTAAAGTCATTCTTGCTTTATTTAACTGAAGCTTTTCAATCACTTCATCTTCTACAAACTGTAAAGAGTCGACCATTGCATTACCAATGCAAATTATCATTAGATTATTTGCCCTGGTGAACCTTTTGAGTTAATAATGTTGTTAGAAACATTGAACAGAGCTTTCATCCCACCATCTAAGTTTGAAACATTAAAATCTTTCGAGAGAAGGTATTTCGAAACTCTAGATGAGCGTGCTCCTGAACGACAAACAATAATATAGTCATTACCTTTTGTAAATTTACTCAAATTTTCTTCGATGGTACTCATTGAAATGTGAGTTGCTTCCCTATGATGCCCAGCTTCCCATTCATCTTCCTCTCTTACATCAATCAGAATATGACCATTAGAGACTAAGTCTTCAACTTCACTTGCTTCCACAGTTGGAACCTTGTTAAAACCGAATACCACTTTGCCTCTGTCTCAATCTTTTTACTCTTTCTTCTGTTGGTGGGTGAGTTGAAAATAACTTACCAATACTTTTACCTGAAAAAGATTTTAATGGATCAGAAATAAAAAGCTGGCTAACAGCAGGATTTATATTCATTGGTAGCTTTGAATATTTATCAATTTTTTCTAGTGCTGATGCTAGAGCTAAAGGGTTACCAGAAACTTCTGCACCAGTTGCGTCTGCTCCAAATTCTCTAGTTCTTGAAATTGCCATCCTAATAATTAATGAAGCTATTGGGGCAGCTATGAATGCAATTAGTGCAAAGGCAGGGTGAATATTTCTGTCTCTTCTATCACCTACTCCCCAAAATGCCATCCTTGACATAAAGGAAATTGCTGCAGCCAACATGGCAGCAATGCTTGATACCAATATATCTCTATTTTTAATGTGGGATAGTTCATGAGCTAAAACCCCTTCAAGTTCATCTCGATTTAATAATTGCATTATTCCGGTTGTAACAGCTACTTTAGAATTTTTTGGGTTTCTACCAGTAGCAAATGCATTAGGTTGATCACTATTTATCACATATAATTCAGGCATAGGCATATTTTCTTTTTGTGTTAGGAATGATATTATTTCTTTTACTTCAGGGAACTGTCCGTCTTCTATTTTTACAGCTCTAGTAGATTTAATAGCTAATGATCCACTATAAAAGTACATTACGAAGTTAAATAAGAAAGCAAAAACTAAGGAAGATACTAAATCAAATCCTAATGAAGCAGCTGTGAATAGCACAACCAAAGTCAATATGGTTAATAATGCTGTAGTTTTAATAAAATTCATAATTCTATTTTAATTAAGTTAAATTTATACCTTTTTTGCTCTAAGTACATAAAAACCCCCTAGTCCATTAGGATCTAAAATTGTATTAAGTCCTAGAATCTTATCCTTAATTTTAAGCTTCTCTAAACCTTCAGATATTGAAAATAAATTTTGCAATTTTTTTAATATTGTGAGTGCATCACATTCTTCAAGAAAATCTTTTTGTTCTGATATTGTTACTTCATACCTATTTTCTAAAAAAAATTTTTCCAATGCTGAAAAATTAATGTCATATGTAATGTCAACTTTCCCAAAATTATCAATTGGCTCACCAGCTAAATGATGGTTTTTATAAGTTCTTAATAAGGATGTATAGTTTCTATTAGATCTATTTTTTTGTAAATATCCATAATCAATAAATAGAAAATAATTAGGTTGATATTTCTCAATCAATGAAGCAACAAATTCATTAATATTTGTTTGTATTTCAATTTCAATGTCTTCGTTTCCAACTATTTTATTGTCATTTAGCCACATAAATTCCTTGTCTCTTATTGGAAGAAGTTTGTAACTAAAGAAATCTTTTGAAAGATCTACACCTTTTTCATACCATTTATTATCTTTGTATATAGCTATCGAACACGGAATATTGTCTAAGATTTCGTTTCCAAAAATTAAGTCAATTTTTTGTTTTTTTAGTTTCGAAATTGAGTCAAATATTGGGATACCAAGTTTTTTTAACTCAAATCTTGCAGTCGAAGATTTTTCTATGGCGTTTAGTCTTTTCTTTTTCTCATCGCTGAAATTTTTAATTAAAGAACCAGTCCCGCTTCCAAATTCAACAATGGTACCTAGAATGCTGTTATTATCCAACCATGTTTCAATTAAATTACCAAAAAATTCAGACACTTCAGGTGAAGTCAAAAAATCTCCTGTTTTTTTGGATCTAGTTTTTTCATTATTAAAGAATCCATATTCGGAATATAAAGATTCTTCCATAAATTGATCGAAGTAAATTGATGAAGAGTTATATTTTTCTATTAAAAAATTTTTTATATCTTTATCGAGCAAAATTAATTATTAAGAAGCATTGAAGCTATATTGCCCAAGTTACTAAAGATTCCAGGAAAGATTCCTGATAACACAGTGATCAGAACTGTTACTATACCTACAACTTTTAGTGGATTTTCAATTACAAGTTGATTTTCTGAATATTCGATTTTTGGTTCATCCATCCATATAATCTTTGAAATTCTCGCATAATAAACTAATGAAATCACAGCATTTACAGCACCAATAATACCTAGTACTACTCCTATTGTTTCACTTGAGCCTAATAAACTCCTAAATATAACAAACTTAGCAAACCAACCTCCAAGTGGGGGAACTCCTGCTAACGAGAAAAAGAATAATGTTGTCAAAACACCAACAAAGGGGGAAGTTTTTGCTACACCTGCCCATTCATAGATATCATTAGAACCAGTAAACTTTGTTAAGACTTGAACACATAAAAATGCTCCAAGATTCATAAACGCATAAATTATAATATAGGTAACGCTTGAAAATATCCCATCTTCATAATTTTCTGTAATACCAGAAATAGCAATTGGCGCAATGATGAAGCCTGCTTGTGCTATGGATGAGTATGCCAAAAGCCTTACTGGGTTATCTTGTTGAAGAGCCACCAAATTACCTAGAGTCATGGTTAAACCAGATATAATAATTAGAATTACTCCCCAATTGCTGCCTGAAGTTGAATATACAGTTGTCATTAATAACAATAGAGCAACAAATCCAGCTGCTTTAGAACTTACTGATAGATATGCAGTCACTGGTAAAGGTGCACCTTCATAAGTATCCGGTGCCCATGAATGAAAAGGAACTGTTGAAACTTTAAAGCCAAGTCCAGCAATTACCAATACTGCACTCAATAAGACAATAGGTGAACTTCCGAGAGAACGAGTCAAGATTTGTTTTGAAATCTCATTAAACAACAAATTACCAGTTAAACCATAAAGCAATGAAAAGCCATACAAAATTAACGAGGCGGAAAGAACTCCTAATAAAAAGAATTTTACAGCACCTTCATTTGATTTTCGATCACCTTTTTTCCAACCTGATAATAAAAACATAGGTGTTGAAGCTAATTCAATTCCAATAAAAATGGTCAATAAATCTCTTGATGAACAAATAACTAATGCGCCAAGAAGAGAGCTTAGCAATAAATAATAATATTCCCCTTGGTAATAGTTATCACTATCAATGAAGTTGAAAGACAAGAGAAAAGTTAAATACGTTATTATGATGAATAGACCCTTTAATACGATAGAAAATTTATCAATAACATAACTGTCCTGAAAAACATAAACAGCTGAGGTATAGCTAGTCCACTGAATTAGCAGCGGAACTAATGAAACTAAAGTACCCAGCAGAGCAAACGCGGCTATTAAATATTTTGATTTTCGTGGCAGAATCAAATCTAATAAAATTGTAATTACTAATGTTGCAATAACTACTAATTCAGTTGAAATAGCGAAATAATTAATGTTAATTGCTAACCTCCAAAAGCTCTGGAAATCAAATTAACAACAGCATCATTTGTAGCACCAAAAATTAACTTAGGAAATATACCTATTATCACAGTTAATATTACTAGAGGTATCCAAGCAACTAATTCATAATTATCTGCATCGTGTAATTCTTTGTCTTTCCACTCATCTGCTGGTTCTCCTAAATTCACCTTCTGTAACATCCAAAGTAAGTATCCAGCAGTTAATACAGTTCCTACAGCACCAGCAACCATTGATGATCTAAAAACTGTAACATTTAAACCATCTAAGGGATTATAAGCTCCAAGTAAAGCCATAAATTCTCCCCAAAAGCCAGCAAGGCCAGGTAATCCTAAAGATGCCATTGCAGTGAATCCAAGCAATGCACCTGTTTTTGGAAGTAGTTTCATATTTCCACCAAGACGAGCCATATCCCTAGTGTGATAAGTATGGGACATAGATCCTGTTAAGAAAAACAATAAACCTGTAATAATACCGTGGGCAACCATACCTATAATGGCTGCATTTATTCCAACCGGTGTTAATGAAGCAATGCCGAGCATTACAAAGCCCATGTGTCCAACTGATGAAAAAGCAATAAGTCTTTTTAAATCTGTTTGTGCTAAACATGCAAGTGAACCGTAAATAATCCCAATCGCTGAGAGAATTGCAATTGCTGGTGCCCAAGCTTTAGCTTGTTCAGGAAGAATAGGGATAGCAATTCTTATAAAACCATAAGATCCAAGCTTTAATAAGATAGCAGCAAGTAATACTGAACCAACTGTTGGTGCTGCTGTATGTGCATCAGGTAACCAAGTATGCAGTGGCCACATCGGAACTTTAACCGCAAATCCTAAAAATAAGACAGCAAATACTAATGTTGCAAATGTACCTGTAAATGCACCAGTGCTTCCAATTTCAATTAGTTCAGGTATGCTGAATGTTTTATTTCCTTTATAGTACAAACCTAAAAATCCAAGCAACATAAAAGCTGAACCAAATAGTGTGAATACGAAAAACTTTATACTTGCATACAATCTAGTTTCAATTTCTTTTTTAAATCCAGAAACTGACCTGATAGTTTTATCTCCCCAAATACCGATCATAAAGTACATAGGTAATAGAACAATTTCAAAAAATACAAAAAACAGAATCAAATCTAAAGCAACAAAAGTTCCATTCATTCCAGTTTCCAAGACCAAGATCAGTGCAAGGAAACCTTTTGGACTTTTTGGTTCTGGTAAATGTTCTAAAGAATATACAATTGCTAAAACTGAAATAAATGTCGACAATACTAAGAGAGGTAATGAGATGCCATCAATTCCTATCTCATAATTAGCATTTATACTTTCAATCCATGAAACTTTGGTTCCTAATTGAAGTTGCGAAGCATTTGAAAAGTTAAACTCAAGTAAGAGCACAACACTAATTAAAAAAGTTAATACTGAGGATAAAAGTGCAAATCCTTTTATTAATTTCTCGTAAGATTTAGGTATAAATGTAATTACTAGAGCACTTACAATTGGTAAAAAAACAATTGCACTCAATCCTAAACCGTTTGATAATATTTCCACTTTTTCCTCCTAAATAATAAACAGAATTAACAAACTAATTGTTACAACACCAGCTAAAAACAACATTATATATTGTTGAGTTTTGCCTGTTTGTAATAATTTAACTTTTCCACCTAAGTTATCTGTGCCAGTTGATGAAGCATTCAATAACCTATCTATGCCTTTTTGATCAAAATTATTATAAACAATTTGACCCAGAAAAGAAGCTACTATACCAAATGAATTAATTATTCGATCAATAACATTCGTATTAAATCTATCTATAGCATTTGAAATAGTTGATTTAGTTGGATTAATTAAATATTTAAAATAAAAATTATCTAAATAGTATTTGTTTTCTAAAACAGTCCAAATAGGTTCAACTTTAATAGCTTTGTCACCATTTTCTGCAGATGCTTGAATCTGATAGATAAAATATCCTAGACTTATACCAATTAAACCTGCAGCAAGTCCCGAAAAGAGAGCAGCATAATCAAAACTTTCTGGATGGTGTTCAATAATTGCATTTGCCCTAGTAGTTACCCATGTAGTGAATCCTGTATAAATCCCTGGTATATTGACCCAACCTGCTCCAATTGCAAAAACTGATAAAAACATTAGGGGAACCGTCATCATTTTATCTGACTCATGAGGATGTCCATGTCCTCTATATTCTCCTAAGAATGTTAAAGCCACAGCTCTAGTCATATAGAAAGCTGTTACAAAAGCTCCAATGATTGAGATAATTAAAAAAGTAGTTTCACCTTCATGATTAAGCGAAGCTAATATCTCATCTTTTGAAAAGAAACCTGCAAATGGTGGTAGTCCAGCAAGGGCAACCGTACCAATTATAAAAGTTGTAAATGTTCTAGGCATAAATTTTCTTAAACCACCCATCTCAAGCATGCTATTTGTATGTACTGCATGAATAACTGAACCAGCTCCTAGAAATAAAAGTGCTTTAAAAAATGCATGAGTCCATAAGTGAAAAAGCGCAGCTGTATAAGCACCTGAACCTATTGCAGCAATCATATACCCAAGTTGACTTACTGTCGAATAGGCTAATACTTTCTTTAAATCATCTTGAACTATTGCAATCAAGCCGGCAGCAATTAAAGTAATTACCCCAAACAACATAACTATTTCTAAGGCTTCATGAGCGATTCCTTCATAAAAAGGAAACATTCTGGCAAGTAGGTAGACACCTGCTGTAACCATAGTTGCAGCATGCATCAAAGCAGATACAGGTGTCGGTCCAGCCATAGCATCAGGCAACCAAACATGAAGAGGAAATTGTGCACTTTTACCCATCGCACCAATAAATAGCAATACTCCAGCTAAAAATGCTACATTTTTAATTGCTTCATAGTCATGTGTTGATTGATAAAGTATTTCTGAAATTCTAAGTGTACCTGTGTTTAGAGCCAAAATAATTATTCCTATCATTAACCCAATATCAGCAATTTTATTTGTTATAAACGCCTTCATTGCTGCTGAAGAATTTTCTTTAATTTCCCAATAATGTCCAATTAGTAAATATGAACATACACCAACTAACTCCCATCCAATTAGTATTTGTATTAATGTTGGTGAAGAGACTAGCACTAACATGCTTCCAGCAAACAAAGTCAGTGAAGTGAAGAAAAAAGTATATCTAATTTCACCTTTCATATAATTTGTTGCATATATAAATACCAGCAATGCAACAGTCCCCACAACAAAATACATCATTATTGAAAGCCCATCTACAACCCATCCAAACTCAATATCAAAAGATCCAATGCTTCCAACTCCAACAAAAAATTCATTAACAATACCTTCAGTTATATGTTGATAAAGTAAAGCAGTGCTATACACAAAAATTGATCCGATTGTAGCTAAAGCAATTTCTGCTCCTTTGTAAGGTAATTTTTTTCCTGTAAATGTTATTAATAAAGCTGATATAAAAGGAAGGACAACTAAAATCCAAGCATACTCTGCTAAGACACCGCCATCACCATATGTAATTTTGGATTCAGCCAATAAGTTCACTTTATCAATTACCATTTCATTAAATCAAATTCATCTATATTAGCTGTTTGTCTATTTCTAAAAAGCATTAATACAATTGCAAGACCGATTCCAACTTCTGCTGCAGCGATAGTTATTATAAAAATAGAAAAAATCTGACCATTCATCATTGTGTCTGCCAACATAGCATCAAATAAAACAAAATTTATATTTACTGAGTTGAGAATTAGTTCTATTGATAAAAGCACCATAACAGCGTTCCTTCTAACTAGAATTCCATAAATTCCAAGTGAAAATAGAGCTGCTGCGATTATTAAGACTGGTTGAACAATCATATCTGATCCTCATCGATTAATGCTTCATCTTTTCTTGCTAAAGTTATTCCACCAATTAGTGCAGCTAGTAATACGAATGAAACAATTTCAAAAGGAAAAACGAATCTTGTTAATAAAATTTCACCTAATAACTGAGTTGAAGTGGCCTGATCTATTGCAATCTCACCACTAAAACCATTAATTAAAATATATGAAAAAAGCAAGAATATTGAAAAAGCTATTACAGCTCCTGCTTTTTTATTTTTATCATTATCTAATTCAGCATTTTTACCAAGCGGAGCTCTAGTTATCATAATTCCAAATAAAAAGAGAACAATTACTGCACCTATATAAACGAGTATTAATACTAAAGCAACAAACTCAGCTGACAGAAGTAAAAAAAGAACTGCTGTTAGTGCAAGAGTAAATACTAATGAAACTGCAGCATGAATAACGTTTGTAGTGGTAACAACTCTCAATGCAGTTGAAAGCAAAAGTAGTAAAACAAAATAGGTAACTATTTCATATAATTCCATAATTAATTCTCTAGACCTTCTGGTTCAGGGACAGTCTTTAACCAATCATCGAGTCGAGTCTTATTATGTAACATATCTCCCATGTTAAATTCTGAATACTCATATTCAGGTGACCAAAATAAAGCATCAAAAGGACACACTTCAACACATATCCCACAGTACATACATAATGCATAGTCAATATCAAATCTATCAAGTACGGCGCGACTTCTTTGTCTTCCTCCTGGGGTGGAAGGTGGTTGTAATTCTTTATGACCTTCAATATAAATGCACCAATCAGGGCATTGTCTAGCACACAACATACAACTTGTGCAAGCATCTTGATCTAATGCAATTACGCCTCTAGCTCTTGGCGCTACTTTTTCTTTTTCAAATGGATAATTTACATTTGGATTTGAATGAAAAGGTGAAAGAGTCTTAAACATATTAACAATCACAATTTTCATACCTATTAAAAAACCCGGTATTTTTGGTCTAAAAGTTTTCATTACAACACCACTTTCAATATTGCAGTTACTAGTATATTTAACAAAGAAGCTGGAATTAAAAATTTCCAAGCTAGACTTTGAAGTTGATCTTCTCTAAATCTAGGAAACGACCACCTTACAGCAACCAAAATAAAACCTAAAATTACAGTTTTTGTAATTAATGATATTGGACCATATATATTTACCCACTCAACTGGAAGGAATGGTAGGTGATACCCTCCAAGAAAAAGTGTAGAAGCTATTGCACACAAGACAAACATACTCATATATTCTGAAATATAAAAAATTAAAAATCTAATTCCAGAATATTCTGTCATAAAACCCATAGTTAATTCAGACTCACCAATTGGCATATCAAATGGAACTCTCATCATCTCTGCAGTTGCAGCAACCATAAAAATTAGAAATGCAACTATTTGTCCACTAAAAGCAAAAGGCACTCCCCATTCAATTTGTTTTTCAACAATACCCACTAAAGACATAGTCTCAGCTTGTATTACTACTCCAACAACAGCCAATATTAATGGAAGTTCATAAGCAATTAACTGACCCGCTGCTCTTAATCCCCCCATTAGAGAAAATTTGTTAGCTGATGACCATCCAGCAGTTAAAACTCCAATTGTCGAAAGAGAGCTGATTGCTAACGCAAAAAATACACCTAGTTCTAAATCAGCCACAACCAAAGTTGGGCTTAGAGGAACTACTGCAAAAAGGGCTACTGCAGAAATCACGACGTATGCTGGTGCCCATTTAAAAACTGGTCTGTCAACATCTGTTGGAATTATGTCTTCTTTTTGAACAAATTTAAGAATTTCAGCTAAAGGAAATATAAATCCTCTCAATCCAACATGCAATGGACCCGGGCGTCTTTGCATCCAAGAAGCACCTTTTACATCCATAATTGTAAAAATTACAGCTCCGTTTAACGCAGCAAGAGCTACAAATCCAACTTTTATTAATACATCTGTCATCTGTCAACATCTCCTAAAACAAAATCTAGACTACCCATGATTGCAATTAAATCTGGTAAAAGAGCGCCTTCTAACATTACTGGAAGTATTGAAACATTGCTGAATGAAGCAGTTCTAACTTTTAATCTATAAGGACCCAATCCTCCTTCAGAAACAATGTAATAACCCATCTCTCCTTTTGGGTTTTCTGCTCTGACATAAGTTCTACCTGCAGGTACTTTAATAACTTTTGGTACTTTAGCTTGTAATGGTCCCGATGGCATGTCTTCTATTGCTTGTAAAACAATTTTTGCCGATTCAATCATTTCTCTTGTTCTTACATCCCATCGATCATAACAATCGCCATTTTGTCCAATAGGTATCTCGAAATCAAATTTGTCATAAGGTAAGTAATCTGTTTGAGTTCTAAGATCAGACTTAACTCCAGATGCTCTGAGTATTGGTCCTGAGACACCATAAGCCTCAGCAGTTTCTTTAGAAAGAACTCCTATGTTTTTAGTTCTCTTATGAAAAACTTCATTTCCGCCAATTAAATTCTGAAATTTATCTGCTGCTTCAATAACTTTATCCATAGCTATTTTTGTATCTCGATAAAAACCAGCTGGTAAATCTTGAATATTCTTTTTTGTTGTTGGACCAGAACCAGCTGCAGGTTTAACTCCTCCAATTCTATTAAAGTTTGGATGAAATCTTCCACCAGTTACAGACTCAATAAGGTCCAATACTCTTTCTCTATCTTCCATAGCATAGAAAATTGGAGTCAAAGCACCAACTTCCAATGCATAAGCACCATTAAAAACAAAGTGGGAACAAATTCTTGCCATCTCAGTAAGTATTAATCTAATTTGCTTTGCTCTTTCTGGAACCTCAATCTCCATTAATCTCTCTGCACCAGCAATAAAAGGAATTTCATTTGAAAACCCAGCAACCCAATCAATACGATTAACCAAAGTTGTAATTTGCGGATATGTTCTAACTTCTGCTAGTTTTTCATAACCTCTATGCATGTACCCCAAAACTGGTTCAACATTGTAAACTTTTTCACCATCAACTTTTGCTACCAATCTTAAAACGCCATGTGTTGAAGGATGCTGTGGACCGATATTAAGGGTCATATCCTCTGTTTCTATTTCAACTGAAACAGAAGCTTCGGAAATTGTTTGGAAATTTTGAGGGTCTATTGTATTCATTATTCAGTATTTTCCTCAGTAGAGTCCCCTGGCATACTTTCTACATCTACATCTCCTGGCCAAGGTTTTACCTCACGACTAATTAGTTCAAAAGATTTAAGCATTGGATTACCTTCATATCCATCAGGGAGATACAATTTTATTAAATTTGGGTGTCCTAAAAATTCTATGCCAAACATTTCAAAAGCTTCTCTTTCATGCCAATTAGCTCCGACATAAATACTTGTTAAAGAAGGAATTGAAGATTCATCTTTAGATATTGTTGTAGATATTGTTACTAAGTTTGAATTATCAACACTAGAAAGACAGGACACAATCTCAAATGATGGTGTAACTTGCTCTTTTGGTGCATCTCCGACAGCGACATCATTATCCCAATCTATAGCTGAAAGCCATGAAAAAAACTTAAGATCGTACTTGTCACGTAATGCTTCATGAGAAGATAGCCAATTTTTGACGTCAACTTTAATTAAAATAGTCTCAAACTCATTGGAGACATCTTTAAAATCTTCTTTAATTTGATTTAAAAATTCTTCCATGTTACAAAGGCTCAACTTGTTTTTCGACCCATTTAGATTTCATGTCCTCTCCTTTGATTTTTTTCTGGAGAAGAATAATACCTTCTTGTAACGCTTCAGGTCTAGGAGGACAGCCAGGAACATAAACATCAACTGGAATAAGTTGATCAACACCTTTAGTAACAGAGTATGAGTCCCAGTAAGGACCGCCACTATTTGAACAAGAACCCATTGAAATTACATATTTTGGTTCAGGCATTTGATCATAAAGTCTTTTTACTGAAGGTGCCATTTTGTCAGTTACGGTACCAGCAACAATCATTAAATCTGCTTGTCTTGGAGAAGCAGGTAGTGGAATAATTCCAAGCCTCATAAAGTCATGTCTAGGGCCACTAACAGCCATTACTTCAATGGCGCAGCATGCTAAACCAAATTGAAAATACCAAAGCGAATAAGACCTAGCCCAATTAAATACAGAAGAGATAGGCTTTGGTAATCCAAACTTATCGACTACTCCCACTTCAAAACATCCTTTCGTATTGCATATATCAATCCAATTAGCAATATAAAAATAAATACAAACATCTCAACAAGACCAAAATATCCGAGGTTTTCAAGATTAATTGCCCATGGGAAAATGAATACTGCTTCAACATCAAAAATTACAAATAAAAGTCCAAAAATATAGTACCTTACATATGTTTGGCTCCATCCAGAACCTACTGGGTCCACTCCACATTCATATGTTGTAAGTTTTTCTGCATAGGGTTTATTTGGACGTAAAACCGAAGCAAGTCCAACTAAAAGTAACATAAAAAATAAACCAAAGGAGAGCACCGCCCCTACAGTTACATAATTCTGAAAATAAGAAATCATACTTATACTTTAGTCCAGCCTCTAAAAAGTTTAGTTTTTTCTAAAACTTCAGAGAAATTATTTGTAAGATTTTTTATAAGTGAATATTCAAAAATTTTTAGTTGAACCAAATTTAATAGATTTATCTAAATCAATAGTTAATATCGTCTTGAAAAAGAGTTTTTTCGAATTGCGGTTTAATAATTTGCTCGATGAAAAAATTTTAGATGCAGAGACTATTAACTTTGTTTTAGCTGATGGATTGGGATATAAAAATTTACAAGAAACTAACAGTTGGCTAAATTCAAGAACAACGAAAAGTATATTTACAACTTTTCCCTCTTCAACAAATGTTGCATTAAGTTCACTTACTTTGGCCAAAAATCCAGGTAAGACTGGAATTATAAGTTATTTTATGTATGACAAAAAATACAATAATTTAATCAATGCTCTTGTGTGGAATTCAGAGAATAAAGATTTGATTGAAAATGAGTTTTACAAAAAACAAAAAACAATTTGGAGTGTTTTAAACGAAGCAGGAGTATTTTTTAATATTTTTCAGCCCAAAAATTTAATTAATTCTACTTTATCTAATTTCATCTATTTAAATCATAAAGTTGTTGGATATCAAGATAACGAAGATTTACACGAAATATTGTCTGATTCAATATTTTTAGAAAATAAATTTAATTTTATATATTATCCAAAAATTGATGTAGCTGCTCATATATTTGGTATTGGTAGCAAAGAGTGGTCAAAAGAAATTTTTGAGTTTGAAAAATTTATAAACATCCTAAATACTTCAACTAATAAGAAAACATATACAGTTGTAACAGCTGATCATGGTTTAATCAATATTTCTAATGACCAAAAATATGAAATTAATTACTCTGATGAAACCATCATTTATGGAGATCAAAGATCTGTTTTTGTTAATGGAGATAAAAATAAAATTTATAAAACCTTCAATAAAGTGCCTGGAGAAATTATTGACAAATTAGAGCTACAAAAATATTTTGAACTTACTGACGATATTATTTTTGATAGAATATTTCCTGATTTTTGTTTTCTTGCAGAAGATTCCACCATTGTTGTTCCTAAACACTTAAAAGCACCGCTAATTGGGTATCATGGTGGTTTATCTGAAACAGAAATGTTAATACCTATTATTGAAATTTCTAATTATTAAAAAATAGATATGAGAGAATTGAATATGAAAAAATTATCACTCAGTTTATTTATAATTTTTTTAATTAGCTGCAGTAGTGCTTCTGAGAATTCCGTCCAATATGAGGAGTCATATTTCGGTGCTGCAACTGCTGATATGGTTCAAGAATCTAGAGCTATTAGCTCAGAATATAATCTCTCTCAAGGCGATTACATTATTAGAACAGGTTATGCAAGTACTGATGTTTCTAGTGCTAAATTTCAATCTGTAATAAATGAGGTAGAAAGTCTTGTTAAGTTATATCAAGGGAATATCTCAAATACATATTTATCTACAAATTATCAAGGACTCAAAAGTTACAGTATTACTAGTAACATTCCATCTGAAAAATTTGATGACTTCATAAATGATGTTGAAAGCATTTCAGAATTTACAAATATTAACTTAAATGCAAATGATGTAACTACTTATGTGTTAGATATTGACTCAAGATTAAATTCTTTATATGAGGAAAAGATTGCATTAGAAAGCATACGAGAAGAAGCTACATCTACTGCTGACAAGCTTCAAGTTCAATCGCAACTTAGATATATCAATCAAGACATAGAGATGCTTGAAGCCCAAAGAGAATATTATGAGAAAGCAACTACTTACTCAACGCTTTCTTTAGAAATTAGAGAAGGATCTGGAGTGTCATTATTTTCTTGGAATTATTATTTACAAAGAGCACTTTCATGGGTTGAAGAAATTGTCGGAATAACAGTCTCTGTTTCAATAATTCTAATTCCTTTGATGATTATATTCTTTATGGTCAAAAAATTTAAATCAAAAAAATAGTGGCCTTGTCATATATTGGATTAGCTTTAATATTTTTATTAATTATTGTTTTTGGAAATAAAATTAAATAAATTAATTTGGTTGATAAGTTCCAAAAAAAACTTGCCAAGCTAAACATGTTTTTGCTAATAAGCTAAGCCAAATATAA
>Ga0208785_1000082_pt1 | contig 36674 bp, 34 predicted proteins | sample DEB08_DNA_2_FD_185499 | JGI IMG/M metagenome (GOLD analysis project Ga0208785, IMG submission 185499) | Aqueous microbial communities from the Delaware River and Bay under freshwater to marine salinity gradient to study organic matter... | ecosystem: Environmental > Aquatic > Marine > Coastal ...
TCTATCGATTGGGAATCCGGTTCCCGCGAGCGCGGCCGATCCCAGCGGTGAGACATTGACGCGGCGTCGGCAATCCCTAAGGCGCTGAGCATCCCGATCCAGCATGGCGCACCACGCCAATAGATGGTGCCCACAGGTCACCGGTTGTGCAGACTGCATGTGCGTCATGCCCGGCATGATGGTTTCCGCCTCGCGCTCCGCTACGTCGAGAAGCGCACGCCGCAGATCGGCGATATCCGAGTGAATCTGATCGATGGCATCGCGGGTAAAGAGGCGAAGGTCAGTCGCCACCTGATCATTGCGCGAGCGAGCGGTGTGCAGTCTTTTGCCTGGCTCGCCCACCAGCGCGGTAAGACGCGCCTCGATATTCATGTGCACGTCCTCAAGGGACGCCTGCCATTCAAAGCGATCTTCAGCGATCTCCTGCTCGATGCTATCGAGCCCCTGAAGGATCGCCTGACAATCGTCACGGGTAATGACGCCCTGCGCGGCCAGCATGAGCGCGTGCGCCCGGGACCCAGCAATGTCGTACGTCGCCAGTCGGCGATCGAAATGCTCCGATGCGGTAAACGCCTCCACGGCCACGTCCGTGCCGCGCTTAAAGCGTCCACCCCAGAGTTTGCTAGTGGCCATAACGCGTCGTGCGAGGGGGCTGATAAGGGCGGATCACCCAGCCGCCAACTCGACGGCTTTACATGGGGTCGGCAGCGACTACTGTAGCGCCGACATGTAAAGGGAAAGGGCCTTGATCTGCTGGGCCGTCAGCCGATGCGCGATGGGCGCCATCATTTTCCCGGCGCGAGCGCCTGACTTGAACGCAAGCAGTTGCGCCTCAAGGTATTCCGGCCACTGGCCAGCCACTCGCGGGAAGTTCGACGGAATACCGTGACCGGCCGGACCATGACAAGCCATACAGGCCGGCACCGACAGATCGGCAAGGCCCGCTCGGTATAACGTCTCGCCCTCGGTCGCGAGCTCGACCTGATCCTCACTGATACCCCGCGGCGCGATCGTCTGCGACGCGTACCACGCGTCGATGTCCGCCATGTCTTCTGCGCTCAAGGGCTGGGCCATGCCCTGCATGAGCGCATTGGCACGCTTGCCGGATTTAAACGCCGCGAGCTGCGCCGCAATATATCCAGGCACCTGACCGGCGAGCGAGGGAAATCCCCCGTTGCTGCTGTTCCCGTCCGCACCGTGACACGCCACACAGGTTTGCGCCTTCATCTGCCCTGCGGCCGGATCTGCGGCCCATGCACCGAAGGAAAGCGAGGTCATTACAATAGCCGCCAGAAGCGAAACCAGCCGGTTCATTAAACTGCTCCTTAAATTACTCGTATGGACGACGAGTCGATCCACCTGTTTTTGTACGCTTGTTGCCGCCGGGTGCACGGCGGCGGGCCCTGCCGGGACGATTTCCCCGGCGACGAGAGCGGATCTCGCCTATGGCCACCAAAACCCTAGGCCAGAATTATACCCATGACCTCAATGACCTGCGAACCGGCGCTTCTCCAGAAAGCCCAGTATTTGCTGTCTGCCCATCATCCTCGCGACTGGGTCGAAGACACCGGGGCCGAGGTCGCCTTCGCGGGACGCTCCAACGTGGGCAAGTCAAGCGCCATCAACGCTATCACCAACCGCAAGGCGCTGGCCCGCACAAGCAAAACCCCAGGGCGAACGCAGCAAATTATCTTCTTCGAGCTCAATGCCGACTTTCGGCTGGTTGACCTGCCAGGCTATGGGTTTGCAAAGGTCCCTGTGCCCCTGCAGCAGCATTGGGAAAAAACCATCCAACGCTACCTTCAGGAACGCGAGTCCCTCAAAGCGTTGATTCTTCCGATCGACTCAAGGCGAGCACCCACTCCGCTCGACCTCCAGATGCTGGCCTGGTGCGCCGCCGCCGCTCTACCGGTTCACGTGCTGTTGACCAAATGCGACAAACTCGGGCGCCAGAAACAGCTTCAGTCCATGCATGGCGCGCAGCGGGCACTGGCGGACATGCCTCTGGTCACCGTGCAGCTATTTTCCGCCACGCAGCCGACCGGCATCAGCGAAGCGCGTCAGCGGATTGTCGATCTTCTCTCCCAGCCGTCGACGCGCCTGGACCCTTAGCTGTGGGCTTCGGCCCAGTTACCGCCGGTTCCCACATCAACCTTAAGCGGCACCGCAAGTGAGGCCACCTCACTCATCAAGGCGGCGACCTGCTCGCTGATGCGACCCACTTCAGGCTCTGACACCTCAAGAACCAGCTCATCATGCACCTGCATGATGATTCGGCAATCACATTGTTCCTGCGTCAGCCATTCATCGACCGAGAGCATGGCGAGCTTAATGAGATCCGCCGCCGTCCCCTGCATCGGCGCGTTGATCGCTGCGCGCTCGGCGCCCTGACGGCGCGCATGATTGCTCGAACTGATATCCGGCAGAAATAGTCGCCGTCCAAATACCGTTTCGACAAATTTTTGCTCGCGCACCTGAAGCCGGGTCGCGTCCATGAAGGTTCTGACCCCGGGATAACGCTCAAAATAAAGATTGATGTAATCCTGAGCCTGGCCCCGGTCGATGCCAAGCTGCCGAGCCAGCCCGAAGGCTGACATGCCATAGATCAGGCCAAAATTAATCGCCTTTGCGCTTCGCCGTTGATCCCCTGAAACCTCATCAAGGGCCACACCAAACACCTCTGAGGCCGTCGCCCGATGAACGTCTTCTCCCTTGGCAAAGGCATTGAGAAGACCTTCGTCCGCAGAAAGATGGGCCATGATGCGAAGCTCAATCTGGGAGTAATCCGCTGCGATCAGCCGATACCCAGGCTCTGGAATGAAAGCCTCGCGGATGCGCCTCCCCTCTGCCGTTCGCACGGGAATGTTCTGAAGATTGGGGTCGCTGGAAGAGAGACGACCCGTGGCGACCGCCGCCTGATGATAAGACGTATGCACCCGACCCGTCTTTGGATTAACCAGCGTGGGCAGCTTTTCCGTATAGGTGGAGCGCAACTTGCTTAACCCCCGATGTTCGAGAATCAGGCGCGGGAGTTCGTGCTGATCGGCCAGCTCGGCGAGCACGCTCTCGGCCGTTGAAGGCTGCCCCTTGGGTGTTTTTGAGAGTACCGGCAGCTCGAGGCGATCAAAAAGAATCTCCTGAATTTGCTTTGGGGAGGCAATGTTGAAAGGGCCACCGGCCTCCTTATGCGCTTTTGCCTCAAGTGCCTGAATGCGCTCGCTGAGCTCCTGACTCTGGGTGGCCAGCATGTCGCAGTCGACGCGTACGCCCGTGCGTTCGATTTTGGACAGCACCGCTACCAGAGGCATTTCGATCCGTTCAAAAAGCGTCTGCTGAGCGCTTTCCTTCTGCAGGCGCGGATACAGCGTGTCGTGCAGGCGTAGCGAGATATCGGCATCTTCCGCGGCATACGGGCCGGCCTGTTCAAGCGGCACTTGATTGAAACTCAACTGCCCCTTGCCCTTGCCCGCGACGTCCTCGTAGTGGATGGTCTTGTGGCCAAGATACTTCAGCGCAAGCGTGTCGAGATCATGGCGCGAGCCGGTGCTGTCCAGCACATAGGATTCAAGCATCGTGTCAAAACGAATCCCCGACAGTTGCACGCCATGGTTGTAAAGAACGGTGCAGTCATACTTGAGGTTCTGGCCCAGTTTGCCGCGCTTGGGGTCCTCCAACAGCGGTCGAAGCGCCTCGAGCACCTCGTCACGACCTAATTGTTTGGGGGCGTCGAGGTAGTCATGGCCCACCGGCACATAAGCGCTCTCACCCGGCTCCACAGCAAACGACACGCCGACCAGCTCGGCCTGCATGGCATCAATGGACGTGGTTTCCGTGTCGAACGCGAACACGCTGGCTTTGGACAATTTGTCGATCCAGCGCGCGAAAGATTTTTTATCGAGAATCGTCTCGTAATGACTCTCGATTTGCTCGGCCGCGTCATCCGGCGTATTCAAGCCGCCGAGTTCTGCCAGCCAGGTTTTGAATTCAAGCTCTGCGTAGAGTTTTCGCAGCGCTTCGTTGTCAGGCGGCGAGACGATTAAGGCCTCTGGCTCACAATCCAATGGCACATCACACTTGATCGTAGCCAGCTCTCGCGAGAGCGCCAGCTGATCCAATGAGGCCCGAAGATTCTCCCCGACCTTGCCTGAGACGCTGTCGGCTTTTTCGACAAGCGCGTCGAGAGAGCCGTAATCGGTCAGCCAGCGCACGGCTGTTTTGGGTCCCACCTTCGGGACCCCGGGGATGTTGTCGGAGGTGTCGCCCACGAGAGCAAGGAAATCGATAATGCGTTCAGGAGGCACACCGAATTTTTCCAGCACCCCCTGCTCGTCATAAATCACGTCTTTCATGCTGTCGCACATGACGACGCCAGGGCCCACCAGTTGGGCGAGATCCTTATCACCGCTGACGATGAACGCCTCCATGTCGTGACCAGACGCCGCCCGGGCGAGAGTACCGATCACGTCATCGGCCTCGACATCAGGTATCGACAGCAGCGGCAGACCCAGCGCCTTTATAACCGCGTGTACTTTCTCAATCTGCGAGCGGAGCTCATCTGGCATCGGCGGGCGGTTGGCCTTGTAGTCACTGTACAGGCGGTCTCGGAAGGTTTTTCCAGGGGCATCAAACACCACCACGAAGTGAGGCGTGTCCTGCTCTCGGAGCAGCCTGCGGAGCATATTGACGATGCCGTACACCGCACCGGTGGGCTCACCTTTGGAGTTGCCGAGATTCGGCATCGCATGAAACGCCCGGTAAAGATAGGAGGATCCATCGACCAGGACGAGTTTTCGGGACATATCGATTCGTCGCTTTTCTGTGGGTTAGCGCGTGATGCGTCAGTATACGCGGGCCAGATATCCGAGGCGGCGCGAGGATCGATTGTTTCGGACAGTTTTCGCTTTTAAGATGCCCTGTGAACCCGTCACCGTTAAAAGAGCCTGACTCCACGTGCGTTTTTTCTTCCGACTCAACTCACTCGTCCTGCTTTCTCTTCCGCTCTTGCTGAGTGGATGCGCGAGCCAGCCGACCGAGGAAAGCATCAGTGCCCATATACGCTTTTACAGCATTAACGACTTTGATCAACTCGCGGAGTTGAGTCTGGTACCCGGCCGAGAAGAGCCGGGATGCCACGATATGCCGCTTGATCTCAATGTACACCGCGTTGCTCAGATTGGCTTTTCACGATGTCAGCTGTTCACTGACGATACCTGCTCGGCCAACGCCGCCATTCAGATGCGCTGGACAGGTAAACGCTCCAGGACCGATGAGAATAAAAACCAACCGACCGTTACGATTACCGAGGGCGCCCTGTGGCAAATCCACGGTCAGCGCGAAACCGAAGTGGGCTCCTGGCGCTGCGACGTGGAAGACTGAAGATCGGATCGCCTACTGGGTCTGAAGCCTGGCCAGAGTGATCCCCTTGAGGATATTGAGGGCTTCGCCCACCTCGAAGTCCCGATCTTGCAACCGAGCCCCGCTGACCGAAGCCGCTGCGCCGTCGCTTCCGCCAGAGGCGCTTTCGTTTTCAAGGTGACCGGCTAGATCGGCCTCATGGAAACCGGCTCGGGTCGGCTCATCGGCAGCCTTGAGCGGACGGCTTAGGATATCCGGCTCGATACCGATCGCCTGTATGGAGCGATTATTGGGCGTGTAGTAGCGGGCCGTGGTCAGTTTCAGCGCGGCGGCCCCGTTTCGCATCGGCAGCACGGTCTGGACGGATCCCTTCCCAAAGGTCCGGGTACCCAAAATCAGGCCTCGATGATGGTCCTGAAGGGCTCCGGCGACAATCTCCGATGCTGACGCGGAACCCTGATTCACCAACACCACCAGGGGGGCGCCGTTCAGAACATCGCGCCCGGTTGCATTGAAGGTATAGGCCGCGTCCGCGGAACGACCCCGCGTCGAGACGATGACGCCTTCTTTCACAAAGAGATCGGTGACCTCGACGGCGCCGTCGAGAACGCCGCCGGGGTTATTACGAAGATCCAGAATCAGGCCCGCCAGTGAACCACCTGCTTTTTCCTCGAGCCTTTCTATCTGTCGGCGCAATGACGCGCCCGTGCCGGACTGAAACTGACTGATGCGAGCATAGCCGTAACGGTCTTCCAGCACTTCACCGCGCACGCTGTGCAGCTGTATCACGGCGCGCTTTAAAGTGACATCAAAAGGCGCATCCACCCCATCGCGGGCGATGGTGAGCGTAATTTCACTACCGGGCGCACCGCGCATTTTCTCCACGGCTTTGTCCAGCGAATCGCCTTTCACCGTCATGCCATCAAGGCGAATGATCAGGTCGCCGCTCAGAATCCCGGCGCGCTCTGCCGGCGTTCCATCCAGCGGTGCCACCACACGGATCACACCGTCTTCCAGTGTGACCTCGATCCCCAACCCGCCGAACTCGCCTCGCGTATCCACGTTAATGTCGTGAAAGGATTCAGCGTCTAGATAAGCCGAGTGCGGATCGAGACCGCTCAGCATCCCGCGCACCGCGTTTTTCAGGAGCGTCGCGTCGTCAACACTCTCGACATAATCCCGCTTAATCATGCTAAAGATCTCAGCGAATAAACGCAGGTCTTCCAAAGGCAGTGTGGCGTCCGGATTCTCGCTCGCCAAAACCGGTCGAGGCTGAGAAAAAAGCACGGCGCCAAGGGCCATCACGCCAATAAAGCTAAGTACGCTGCGGGTGGGAAGAAATTTTTTCATAGGAGACAAACCGGTCGCGAGACAAAAGAGTTAGGTATCTTTAAACGACTTCAGTATAGCGTTCGGGCATCGGTGATCCGTGATGCGTCTGCGTGGCTTATCCCTATTTTTAGGGTGAACCGGCGTCAAGACGGCGTCGTGATCGCCCAAAACATTAGCGTATAATGAGCGATTAATATAGGTCAAAAACCAATTAATTTAATGGCACTTCAACAGAAAAAGCTCCCCGACTCGGCTGAAAATATCATCAGTGCTGAGCAGATGTTTCTTGCCAGCGAGACGGACCTGTACGTCGCCTCGCGCTCGCTCAAAGCGATGGGTCACCCGCTGCGACTCAAGATCCTTTGCATTCTTGCGGGAGGTAACGAGATCAGCGTTCAAGACCTGGTGGATCTGGTGGGGACCTCCCAGAGCAACATCTCCCAGCATCTGTCGATCCTGCGCGATAAAGGGATCCTCGGTTCTCGAAAGGATGCCAATAAGGTCTTCTATCGAATCGGCGACGAGAAAATCCTCGCGCTGATGGAGACGATGCGCGAAGCATTCTGTAGCGCCCACGACTGACCCCCAACGGCGGTTCACGCCCTTGGGCGTCCTCGTCCTGATGTAGACTACCGCCCTTTGCGGACACCCGGAGCGGTGCGACGCCATGGATCTAGAATTTATCACCAGCAACTGGCATCTTTTTGCCGCGCTCATCGTCATTTCGCTGCTGATTGGCTTTGATACGGTCCGACGCGGTGGTGCTGGCGCGAGCCAGGTGAGCGCCGTGCAACTGCCGCAATTCATTAATCACGAGAACGCCGTGGTGGTCGACGTGTGCGAGGCGGAAGAATTCAACCGCGGCCACATCCCCAACGCCATCAACATCCCGCTGAAAGAGCTGAAAAACCAGCTCGGCCAACTCGAAAAATTCAAAGCCAAAGACCGCCCCATCGTGCTCTCCTGCCAGAGCGGGCAACGTGCAGGACGCGCCGCCGCTATGCTTCGAAAGGCAGAGTTCAAGCGGGTCTACACGCTCGGTGGCGGACTCGCCGCCTGGGAGAAAGAGAATCTGCCGCTGGAACGCTGAACCGATCAGGACCACCTAATGAACGACGCCGCTGCAACATCGCCACAATCCCGCTTCAACCTACACCAGGTTTACACCAAAGATTTGTCGTTTGAGTCCCCCCAGAGTCCGGCAGTATTTACCTGGAAGGAATACCGCCCCGATACGGAAGTCGACCTCAAGGCGCAGCAGAACCTGCTGGATGCGGACAAGCACTTGTATGAGGTGGTTCTCACCGTGACGGTCACCGCAAAACAGGCCGATGAGGTGGTCTTTCTCGTAGAGGCCCAACAGGGGGGTGTCTTCACCGTCGAGGGCAGCACGCCGGAGATGCTGGAGATGTTGCTCGAGGCGGCCTGCCCAACCGTGCTCTATCCCTATCTACGTGAGACCGTATCGGGTCTGACCGCCAAGGGTGGCTTCCCGCAATTCCTCCTTGGGCCGGTGAACTTCGATGCGATGTACCTTCAGAAGAAAAATCAGGAATCTGAACAGGCCACGAACGGCGCATAACTGCAGACGGGGGTTCGTGCGCCACAGCCACCCGATGCATGTCGTCACCCATGACTGACGTGTCCGTAGAACCAGTCGGTGTTCTGGGTGCAGGATCCTGGGGCACAGCGCTGGCATTCCTCGTCGCCCGATCCGGCAGGGACGTGGTGCTCTGGAGTGCCGAAGCGGGCCATGCGGAGCGCATGGCGACCGATCGCATTAACGAGCGGTACCTTCCGGGTCTGAGGCTTGAATCCAGGATCCACCCCACCGAATCTCTTTCAGATCTTTCTCAACTCCGCTCTTTCGTGGTTGCGGTACCGAGCCATGCGTTTCGAGAGGTATTGCGGTCGCTCTCGGAGCTTTTGCCGGAAGACGCACACGACATTCTGATGTGCTGGGGAACCAAAGGCTTTGAACCCAACAGCGCCCTGCTTCTAAGCGAAGTCGCAGACGAGGTACTCGCCGGTAATTTTTCTCAAGCCGTGGTTTCAGGACCCAGTTTCGCCGGTGAGGTTGCCCGCGGATTACCCAGCGCTCTCACTGTGGCCGCTGAGAGCCTTGCGATAGCCGACCCGATCGCAGACTGGTTTCGCGATGGGCGCACCCGGGTATACACCAGCGCTGACATGCGAGGCGTGCAATTAGGGGGCGCAATAAAGAATGTCATGGCCATCGCGGCTGGCATAAGCGATGGGCTTGGCTTTGGCGCGAATGCCCGAGCGGCACTGATCACCCGAGGCCTGGCAGAAATGGCGCGTCTGGGTCACGCGCTCGGCGGTCAGTCGGAAACGTTTATGGGTCTAACCGGCCTTGGGGATCTGATCCTCACCTGCACGGATGATCAATCCCGTAATCGCCGAATCGGGCTGGCTATCGGGCGAGGCGATTCACTCAACGCAGCGCTTGGTGATGTCGGTCAGGAAGCGGAAGGCGTGAAGACCGCGCGCGAGCTCCACCGAAAAAGTCAGAGCCTTAACGTCGAGATGCCTATCAGCGAGCAGGTCTATCGCGTTCTCTATGAGGACTTGGACCCAAGAGAAGCGGTCAACTCATTGTTGGCTCGCGAGCCCCGAGCCGAGCACGCTCCGTAGGAAAGTTCTTATCGGGCGAGTAACGGCGCCATCACGTCCTCAAGCCGCGCCGGACTGAGGTCAAGCGCATCGAAGCCGTTGCAGGAGCAAACGCTATCGGCCTGCAGGGAGTGATAGTTATCGAGGGTAAAGACGGGGTTGGGAAGCACCTGCATTATCCGCCCCTGTAACCGGGCCGCCCAGTCCGGCACGCCGAAGACGAGACGACGAGCGCCCATGGCTTGAGCCGTGAACGCGATCAACTCGCGAAACCGATAAATCGCGGGTCCGCAAAGATCATACGTCTTCGGCTTCCCGATCGCGGTATTCGTACGCAGCGCTTGCGCAAACGCGCGAGCGACATCTTCAACCCACACCGGCGCAAAGCGTGCATCCGGACACACCAGTGGAAAGACCGGCGCCCATTTCAGCATACCGGCAAATTGCCCGAAAAAATTATCACCGTCGCCAAAAATGATGGAGGGCCGAAAGACGCTGATCGCAATGGCATCGGCATGCGCACAGACTGCGCGTTCGCCGGCAGCTTTAGATCTCAGATAGGCACTCGGCGGCTCGGTCATGTCTGCTCGCAGCGCGCTCATATGAAGGACCTGCTGGACCCCAACGCGAACCGCGCTTTGCGTCCATGCGGCGGGCAAGCGCTCGTGCACATCCTCAAAGCGCTGGCGAGCCGATTGATGCAGTATGCCGCAGAGGTTGATCAATGCATCGCTGCCGGCTAGCGCCGCCTCTCGGGCGTCGGCGGACTCGAACGCGACTTCTGCGAGCTCGGTGGGTTGGAACCCGGGCATGGCGCCGGTGGTTTTTTTGCGCGTCACCACCCGAACATGATGACCCTGCGACATCAATGTTCTCGTTAGACAACGACCAACAAAACCCGTTCCACCAACGATCACCACCGATTTGGCGCTTTGTGTTGCACTCATGCCGATTCTCCTGACCCGTGAATAGGCGCTATGCACTGGGGACTGTTATTTGCCGGACTGTTCACGAATCGGCTGACGGCCGTCAAGCGCATGGCGATATCTGGCACCCGAAGCATAGCGGCCTTTGCGTCCGCGGCCAGCGCTTTAGACACGAGCCATTCCCTGTGGTGCTCAACATCCAAGATTAAGGGCATCCTGTGATGAACTTCTTTACACGATGCATTTGCCTCAACCGTGATGATGCAAAAAGTCTCGATGGGCTTGCCCTCTAGTGCCTCGTTGCGGGCCCAAAGACCCGCCATCACAAACGGCTTGTCCGATACCGGCGTGATGTAAAAAGGTGTTTTCGAACCTTCCGAAGACTTTTGCCACTCGTAGTAGCCATCACACAAAACAAGACACCTTGCACTCTTGAAAGCGTCTTTGAACATGGCTTTTTCTGAGAGCGTCTCCCCACGAGCATTAATCGGTCTTGAAAGCGACTTATTTTTTGACCAGGCCGGAACAAAACCCCAGTGCAGCGGCACCAACTCCGGCCCACGATCCGAACCACGAATTACGGCCGCATTCTGAGACGGCGCAATGTTGTAACTCTCGGCGATCAGATGCGACTCCGATGCGCTGAGTCCATCAACCACGTCCTCAAAAGCGCTTAGCGGCGTGTGCCTGTCGAATCGTCCGCACATGTTCCAACCCTCCCGAATAACGGTCGGGACCCGTGTGCCGAGGCCGCCCGTCTTTTCAAAAACTATACCGTTCAAGCGTGTAAGGCGGTCGGTCGGAGGATGATGCCCACGGAAGATTCTGCACGAGTCATTCACGACAGCCGCTAAAATACGCCAGTTTTTATCTGGTTTTTGCTTCTCATGACCCGCATTTTCCGATTCGTGCTGCCACTCTTTTTTCTCGGCGTTGGCGTGGTTGTCTTTATTCAGTTGAAATCCTCCGGGCCCGAAGACCGGCCGGCGAGCCCCGTTGAGAGGAGCTGGCCGGTAGAAGCCGCAACAGTGGAGTTCAAAGAGCTTGCACCTACCGTGCGTCTTTATGGGCGGATCGAATCACCGCGCGAATCGCGACTGCGCGCCGCCCTAGCCGCCGACGTCGTGAGCTCGTCCGTGCTGGTCGGACAAGCGGTCAAGCAAGGTCAGTCTCTAATTCAACTCGACGATTCAGATGCGCGCCTGACGCTCGCGCAGCGTGAGGCCGACCTGGCCGAAATCCAGGCCCAAATAAAAAGCGAAAACAACCGCCATGCGACCGACATGGCTTCGCTTCGACAGGATGAACAACTTCTGGCGCTGGCCCAGACGAGCCTTGACCGAGCGATGAAACTCGCCGAGACACAGTCCGGATCGCAGGCCAATGTGGACAGCGCGCTCGAGGCCGTGGCGCGTCAAACGCTTGCACTGACTATCCGACAGAACACGATTGAGGACCACCCGGCCCGACTGGCGCAGCTACGAGCCCGGCTGAAACGGGCTGAGGCCATGCGTGACCAGGCGACTCAAAACCTCGAACGTACCCAAATCACCGCACCCTTCGACGGCCGGGTTACCGAGGTGCATGTATCCCCTGGTGATCGCACGCATCCCGGGGAGCCGCTTGTGAGTCTTTTCGACATGGACTACACAGAGGTGCGCGCGCAAATACCGAATCGTTACCTGACCAAACTCCGCAACAGTCTGCGGCAAAAAGACCGTATCCGGGCCAGCACCACGATGGACGGCGTCGACGTACCGCTGACGCTGGTCCGTCTTGCCGGAAAAATTGAAAGCGGAGATGGAGGTGTGGACGGATTCTTCCAGCTACCCCCCGATCATCCCGCGCTGGAACTGGGACGGACTCTGGCCATTCTCGTGACGCTGCCCGCCGAGGAGGGCGTCTTCGCGCTCCCCGTCACCGCTGTCTATGGCGCGGACGCCGCCTACCGAATTAAAGATAGTCGCTTAGAGCGCGTTCGTCTCCAGCGCGTAGGGGAATATCGCAACGGCGAGTGGGGCAGCTGGAGCCTTTTTCGAAGTGACGATCTGAAACCTGGCGATGTCATCCTGACCGGTCAACTGCCTAACGCTGTCGAGGGACTGCGCGTTGAGGTGGTGGAATCTCGTAACTAGATCAAGCCATGAGTAATAACCTGCTCGCCATTTTTGCCCGCCATCCGGTGGCGGCTAATCTGCTGATGGCGATGATGATGCTGTCCGGCGTATGGGGGTTATCAAAACTCAACACGCAATTCTTCCCCAGCTTTGACATCGACTTTGTCTCCGTCAAAGTGTTCTGGCCCGGGGCAAGTTCTGAAGATCTTGCAACGCTTGTCACCGAGCCGCTGGAGCGCGAACTCAAGGGTATTGAGAACGTCAAAGAAATGATGTCGTTATCGGTCGACGGCCAAAGTTTTATTACGCTTGAATTTCGCGAAAATACCGACATGGGGCCAGCGCTTGACGACGTGAAAGAGCGCGTCGACCTGGTCACTAACCTGCCCGAGGGAGCCGAAACCCCGGAAATCTCCCGAATCGTTAACCATGAGCTCGTTGCCAGTCTGCTGGTCACCGGCCCGGATGATCCCCAGGGGCTGAGAGGCCTGGTGAACCGATTCGAGCGAGAACTGTTGGATCGAGGTATCTCGCATATCCGTATCTACGGCCTGCCCGAACAAGAAATCGCTATTCAAATACCGCCTGGTACGCTGCGGGACTTGGGGCTGTCGCTGGATGACATCAGTCGGCGGATCGCGGCGGCATCGCGCGACCTACCCGTGGGAATCATCGGCCGCGGCGAGTCGGCGCTGCAACTTCGTTTCAAGGACCAACGGCGTCGTGAATTCGCTTTCGCTGATCTACCTATCGTTGTGGCCGGAGACGGAAGACTCCTGACGCTTGGCGATATCGCCACGATCTCCCGACGCCCAAAGAATGCGCAGACCGAGGTCAGCTTTGAGGGTCGACCCGCGGTCGAGATGCGGCTCTCCAGAACGAAAGACGCAGACAGCCTGAAATCCGCAAAAGTGCTACGCGAATGGGTAGAGGAGACCCGACCTTCGCTTCCTCCCGGAATTGGCCTGCATATCTACGACGAGCGGTGGGAGTACATCCAGGACCGTATCCAGCTCCTGCTGAAAAATGGCCTGTCCGGTCTTGTCCTGGTGATTTTGATTCTCTATTTCTTCCTCAACGCGCCCGCAGCGGGCTGGGTCACGGTCGGCATCCCCACTTCTTTTCTGGCGGCGCTTGGCGTTTTGTACCTGAATGGCGGGTCGATCAACATGATCAGCCTATTTGGCTTGATCATGACACTCGGCATCATCGTAGACGATGCGATTGTGGTGGGCGAAGACGCCGTCACACATTTTGAGCGAGGTGGCGGCGCACTGGAATCAGTGGAAAAAGGCGCCAAGCGCATGCTCGCGCCCGTGGTCTCATCCTCTCTGACCACTATTGCTGCTTTCATGCCGCTGCTGCTGATTGGCGGCATTATTGGCTCTATTCTTCAGACCATCCCGGTCGTGGTGATCTGCGTCATTCTGGCCTCACTCATCGAGTCGTTTTTCGTCCTGCCGGGGCATCTGAGAGGCACCTTCACCCGCATGGGCCGTTATCAGCCCAAAGGTCTGCGCAAAAAACTGGATAGTGGGTTCGAGCGATTTCGGGATGGCGTTTTTCGTCCGCTCATCAGGACGGGGGTCCACCATCGATGGGCTGCTGTAGCCTTATCCGTTGCCCTGATGATGATGACCGTAGGCTGGATAGCCAGTGGCCGACTGGCCTTCAATTTCTTCCCCGTTGCAGAAGGGCCAATCCTCTTCGCAAATGTCGATTTCGTGTCGGGCACGCCGGAGGAAACCGTTACCAACTACCTAAATCAGATTGAACGGGCCGTGCGGGAGACCGACGCGCACTTTGGGGGTGGGCTGGTTCGAACCGCAATTTCCCGCAAGGGTCTTGGTGAAAGCGGTGACTGGGAGCGTCGCAGCAGTGACAACATTGGCTCTGTACTGGTCGAGCTTATAAAACCCGACGAGCGCGCGGTGCGCAATCGTGAGTTCATCGACGAATGGCGCTCTCGCATACCGAAAGTGGCTGGCCTCGAAAACCTCTCGATCAAAGAGCCCACCGCGGGACCACCGGGCCAAGATATCGAGGTTCGGATCATCGGCAGCGACCTCGCAAGCGTCAAAGAGGCAGCAACTGATCTGAAAACCGTTCTAAGCGAGATTCCTGGAGTGTCCGGCGTGGAGGACAACATGCCCTATGGTCGGGAGCAGCTGATCTTAAGACTCACCCCGACCGGAGAATCGCTGGGCTTGTCCGTTGAAAATTTGGGGCGTCAGCTTCGAGCCGGCTATGAGGGACAACTCGTTCAGGTGATGGCAGATAACGGCGACGAAGTTGAAGTTCGCGTGATGCTTCCGGACAACGAGCGTGACCGGTTGAACAGCCTCGAAGAATTCGCAGTCATGCTCCCAAGCGGCGGCCTGGTGCCGTTTGATAACGTGGTGGAGATGACGCCTGGACGAGGCTTTGATTCCATTCGTCACGTCGAGGGCAAACTCGCCGTTACCGTGACGGGCGACGTCGATGACACCGTCAACAACGACAACCGGATTATCGCCAACCTAAAAGCCAACACCATGGCCGGGCTTGAGCGAAAACACGGCGTGAAGTTTTCATTTGAGGGCCGTCAGGCCGATCAGCGTGAAACGCTAGGGGACATGAAACGTGGGGCCGTGGTGGCGATGCTGCTGATCTATCTCATACTAGCCTGGGTGTTTGGTTCCTACGGATGGCCTCTGTTGATTATGGTCGTCATTCCCTTTGGGCTTGTGGGCGCCGTTTGGGGTCATGTATTGATGGGCATCGACCTCACGATTCTTTCAATGTTCGGCTTTTTTGCTCTCGCCGGCATTGTCATCAACGACTCCATCATCCTGGTCTCCTTCTACAAAGAACTGCGTCAGCAGGGTATGCCGGTTGATACCGCGGTCGTCGAGGCGGCCTGTCAAAGATTAAGGGCAGTTTTGCTCACGTCGTTAACCACTATCGCGGGGCTCACGCCACTCCTGTTTGAGACCTCACTGCAGGCACAGTTCTTGATTCCGATGGCAACATCGATCGCGTTTGGGCTCGCTTTTGCAACCGTGTTGGTTCTTCTTTTGGTGCCGTCGCTGCTGGCGATCTACGAAAATTCTTTCCTCGGTCGTCGCGCGACAAATGCATCTGGCGAGTTAGATCAGTCTACGCGCTCGAGCCACATCGGTTAATCATCTGAATCGGTCCACGACGGCGTTGACCCAGCAGCGCGCCGTGCGCCAACGGGTTCAGTTAAAGACCAGATCGTACCGCCGAAAAACGTCATCCTGGGCCCAACCCCGCTTTTCATAAAGCCCCTGAGCAGGCTCATTGCTGTGCGCAGTGCGAAGCCATATGCGAGTCGCTCCGGAGTCCTTTGATGCCTTTTCAGCCGTCTGCATTAACCGATCGGCAATATGTTGGCCACGATGGCCAGGATCGACGAAGAGATCATTCAGCAACCAGATATGGCTGAGGGACACGGTAGAAAATGTGGGATAGCACTGGGTAAAGCCTACCAACACGGTGTCTTTTTCAGCCACAAATATCACTGACTCATTATTTGATATTCGATCCACCAAATACGATCGCGTCTTCTCGCTCCGCGTCTGCTTGTAAAACTCACGATACTGCTCGACCAGCTCGGTTAACTGATCCACATCATCGACTCTGGCGAGTCGCACGTTAAGCTGGCTATCTCCCGGCATGGCTGTCTCCTATAACACGCCCAAACGTGAGCTAAATTCGGGGCGGATGGATTTTTTTGTCGCCTGGTGCTCGTTTGGCGATACATTTTAGTCGCAAAGCAAAAGCGTCCCGTTGTTCACTCTCAATCTTTAAACGGAGGCACAAAATGGTCGATCGTTATACCCAAGTCCTGCTCACGGTGATCGCTGTGAATCTCACGCTCATCGTGGGCTGGGAGGCCGTAAAGGTGCTTGTGCCGGAGGTTGCCGCATCACGGGATCTTGTCCAGCATGTTTATGTGACAAACGACCCGCTCAACGTCAACATCAAAGAAGTCGACGGCTGGTCCATTTTTGGGGGCAAGATTCCCGTAAAACTGGACTAGTACAGATAGCGTTGCGCCTCGGGTTTAGCGTGCTCCTCAGACGAGCGCCGCTACTGATTTCTCAATGGCGGCCTCGGTCTCATCCAGATCTTGCTGAGACAGCGCGAGCGAGACATACACCTTGCCTACCGATTTGAATACGCCGTTTTCCCGCAGCAGTTCTGTGAATTTCGCGAGACGGGCCTTATCCGAGGACTGAAAATCCCGATAGTTTCTGACTGGCTGATCAGTGAAGACCACCTCGAACAACGTCGGGTGGCCCACAATCTGGTGAGCATGGCCCGCCGCACTAAGATGCTTTGCTAAAGATTGCATCAATCGCTCGCCGTTCTTGATAAGGGTATCGTACTGACCCTCTCTTCTAAGAATCTCCATGGTTTTAAGACCGGCTACTGCAGCGACCGGGTTACCGCTCAGGGTCCCTAGTTGCATCAAAAAACCTTCGCTGCCCACACGCCCCTTATCGAAGTGGGACATGACCTCGGCACTGCCCGCGATCGCGGCAGATGGAAAGCCGCCGCCGATGACCTTGCCCAGCGTACAGATATCCGGCACGACACCGTAAGCCTCTTGCGCACCACCGTAGGAAAAGCGAAAGCCCGTCACCACCTCGTCAAATATCAATAGAACGCCGTATCGCGAACACTCAGATCGCAGATGCTCGAGAAAGCCCGGCTCCGGCGGCACAATGCGCTGCAAGGGCTCGACGATAACCGCCGCAATGTCGTCCGCCTGCTCCGCCATCAACGCACTGACGAATGCCGCGTCGTTATACGGCGCGATAAGCATGGCATCCTGCACGCTTTTGGGAATGCCGGCGGAATCCGGCACGGCCGTGGGAAAGTCCACCTGTTTTTCAGGAGCAAGGCTCATTTGCGCTTCGGCCGACATCCCATGGTACCCCCCTTCAAATTTGAGGATCTTGTTTCGGCCGGTGTAGGCACGGGCGAGCCGCATCGCGTACATATCAGCCTCACCGCCAGAAGAAACATAGCGAACCTGCTCGGCGCAGGCCACGGCCCGACAGATCTCCTCGGCAAGTGCGATTCCGCGTTCGTTATTGGCGAAAAAGGTGGTTCCTTTCGACAGCTGCTCGACGACTGCCTCGGTGACCTCTGGATGATTGTGGCCCAGCATCATGGGCCCAGAACCAATCAGATAGTCAATGTATTCGTTGTTGTCTTCATCCCAAACACGAGACCCCTGCCCTCTTTGGATAATGATTCCCGACTCAAAATTACCGAAGCTGCCAGCGGGCAAAACCTTTTTAGCGCGCTCGATAATTTGTTTTTGATTCACACGACCACCCCTAGGTACGCACCCTCTCAACTACTTACCGCGTTCGATTTCTTTCTCTTCAAAGAAAGAATAACTGAACATAGCGACTACGGACTCCCCTGAAGATCCTGATCGAACCTGCACCCCGACCGCGGTCGTCATCGATAGGCTATACATCACACCGCCTGAGATGACGCGCTCGTTAGCATCCATCGTCATCACAATGTTGTCTCCGACGGTTACTCCTGTCTCTGTGACACGAAGCTGTATCTCACTGATCTCAAATACGGTTATCTTGCCTTCAGCTTTGCTGACACCGGTTGTGGCCAGCAATACGACAGCCAATACGACGACTTTAGAGAGAAGATTCAGGCGCATTGTGATTAAAGATGTAGCCGAGGATCTACGCTGGGGTGGCCGCTCTTAAGGCATCAAGCACAGCGTCGTTAAAAGAATGAATTGAATCAATCGCCATGCCCACCACCTTGGCCTGATCATCGAACTCGCGTAGTTTGATGGCCTCCTGATACCCCGACAGTTCCTCGAAGTGGGAACATTCTATATCGGTCATCGGGCCGCCCTGTTTTTTCAGCGAGATTTTGGAGCCCTCTGACAACTCCTCCCAATAGCCTGGCCTCGTGGCACAAAGATAACGTTTTGCCGGCACGTGCAATCGGACCGGCTCTGAGACCTCATCCAGAAAACTTTTTCTGAGCCAGTTTGCGCCGACCACCTCGTGCTTCAGATCATCGCCATCCGGCGGGTCGTGGCGGGCTTTGCCGTACATCAAAAAATGCCCAACGTCATGAAGCACGGCAGCCGCGACGACGTGATCCGATTCGCCTGCGTCTCGGGCCAGCATCGCCGCCTGCACGGCATGCTCAAGCTGAGTCACGGCTTCATCGTAATGCCAATCACGGCCCAATGTTTCAATCTCACCCAAAAGCGCCTCGACGAACGCGCTGTCCGTTCGAAAATCTGTTCTCTTAGGAAAACTCATCCCACCGCGAAACCTGCTAGAGGCGCCTCCAGAGCTTGGTTATTTCTCCCATCCGGATTCTACTTACGATCTTGCACGAAGCGCCACGGGGATGAAGAAATCTCCTTCTTCCCGAAGATCATCATCTCAACTGTTGGTATAACCATGATCGTGATTGGCTAGCGAGACGATCGCGGGGGGTTTACAGCCCAGTCCTCAAACGGCGGATTCTCCATATCAAATACAACCGATTCATCCATAAAGTCGTGGGTATGAACAATGATCGAATCGTCCCCGAGGAAAACGATTCCATAGGCCGGCGGTTCAAAATTTCCGTAAAAGATATCCGACTCGGTAAAGTCGAGACGCACCTGGTGATTAATAGCGCGCAGGCTTGATATGGGAATACCCCGCCAGCTGCCGGCGATAGGGCGGTGGACGTGACCGAAAAAAATATGGCGTATCTGATTCCGGTACGGCTCCAATATTTCCGCGAAAGCACCTTTTTGCGCCAAAGCGATCTGATCCAACACCTTAATGCCGATCTCACACGGCGGATGGTGCATGAACATATAAATATCGCGATCGGCCGAAGAACGCAGTTGCAACTCCAGCCATTGCATCCGCTTGTCGCAGAGCCAACCGACATCAGTCCCGGCCTGATTAGTATCCAGATAAATAAAACGCTTCTTGGCAAAATCATCGACCGATTGGATAAATCCGTTCTCGTCGGCGCGCTGCGCGTGAAATATAGAGCGAAACGTTTTGCGATCGTCGTGATTGCCAAGAAGCAACCGTAGGGGTATTTGAAGCTTATCGAGATGCTCACTCAGGTGTTCAAAGGCCTCCCGCTCACCCCAATGGGTGAGATCGCCCGTGATTACGCAGAGATCAGCGTCACTGTGTGTCCGATTAATATCCTCAACGCAACGACCCAGGGCTACCGCCGGATCTCTCCCGTAAAGAGTTTGACCTTTCGGGACAAAGTGCGTGTCTGTGATGTGAATCAATTTCAAGGCGTATGCCCTTTATATGTTAGCCACGCATGCGGGCGCCGTCTGCATCGAACAGTGGCTCTAGGATTCTTCGCGCGGCTCGCATCTCGCCCAAGATTTCGATATGTGCCTGAAGATCATCTGAGGCGCTGCCCGCATCAATCAATGCCAGCGCAATGGATTTTTGCGCATAGTGAGAGTAACCCCCAGAGGTACAGAAACCTTTGACCGCACCATCAATCCAAACGGGCTCATAGCCAACAACATCAGCATCAAGCGCGTCCACCTCAAACACGACCAGCGTACGCTTTGAGCCCTTCTCCCGCTCGGCCTCTGCCGCCTTTCGGCCGATAAAATCGACGTCTTTGCTAAATGCGATAAAGCGATCCATGCCCGTTTCGGCTGCGGTGTAATCTGGCGAGAACTCGCTAAGCCAACTGCCAAAGAACTTATCGAGGCGAAGGCTCATCATGGCGCGCATACCAAACGGCCGCATGCCGTGCTTTTGGCCCTCGGTCCACAGGGTATCCCACAACGCGCGTTGACTCATCGCGTCGGTATAAATCTCATACCCTAGATCAGCGGTATAGCTGACCCGCTGAACCACGCAGGAACACATCCCCACGGTCATCATCTTCACGTCCATAAATTTAAAGGCGTTGGCAGACACATCCTCACGCGTGACCGCGCTGAGGACATCTCGCGCGCGTGGGCCGGCAATTTGAAAACCCGTACGCCGATCTGAGATGTTCTCAAGCGTAACGCCCTGTTCGAGATTCTGGCGAAACCAGCGCTCGTGAGCCGCCTGATATCCATACGATGCCGTCAACTGGAACTCGTCTTCTGCCAAAGACGATACCGTGAAGTCTCCGATCAAACGACCAGCGGGCGAGAGCATCGGGGTAAGGCTGATTCGTCCTACGGCAGGAATTCGCCCGGCCATGATGCGATCCAGCCATTGTCTTGCGCCCTCACCACGCAGTAAAAACTTTCCGAAGTTTTGCACTTCGTTAATACCGACCGCTTCGCGGACAGTCATCACCTCACGACGGGTCGCTTCAAAGGCGTTCGAGCGGCGAAAGGAAGGTGTTTCATACTTGGGCTCATGGTCGAGCGCAAAATAATTCGCCACTTCAAGACCAAACTGCTGACCAAACACGGCGCCAAGTGACTTCTGAATGTCGTAGACCGGTGTGGTTCTAAACGGTCGCGCCGCAGGCAGTTCTTCGTTGGGATAGCTGACCGAGAAGCGGTTTTGGTAGTTTTCGATGACCTTTGGGAGCGTGTAGCCTGGCGTCGTCCACGTGCCGAACCGGGCCACATCGAGCGCGAAGACGTCGCGCTCCGGCTCGCCATCGACCATCCACTGGGCAAGGGTTAAACCTACGCCGCCGCCCTGGCTGAATCCAGCCATTACGCCACAGGCCGACCAGTAGTTTTTCAGGCCGGGCACCGGTCCCACCAACGGATTGCCATCTGGGGCAAAGGTAAAGGGGCCATGGATCACGGTTTTTACGCCGGCTTTCTCAAGAACCGGAAAGCGCTTGTAGGCAAACTCAATCGAGTCACTGATCTTATCGAGATTATCCGGCAGAAGTTCATGACCGAAGTCCCAGGAGGTCCCGTCAACCGCCCAGGGCTTACACCCTTGCTCATAAAAACCAATACAAAGCCCGCGACCCTCCTGACGCAGATAACTCTCACCGCCAGGATCCATCACGTGGGGATGCTCCACCGCGCGTTCATAAATCTCCGGGATGTCGTCCGTTACAACATACTGATGCTCCATAGGGTGCAGCGGCAAATAAACGCCTGCCATGGCGCCCACTTCTCGGGCCCATAGTCCCCCAGCATTCACTACGTGTTCAGCGATCAGGACACCCTTATCCGTCACGACCTCCCAACTGCCGTCGCTCCGGGAATTGGTCTGCGTCACCATCGTGTGCAGTTCAATCTCAGCGCCATTCATGCGCGCGGCCTTGGCGTAGGCATGAGTGGTGCCGGCGGGATCCAAGTGGCCATCTAACGGGTCGTACAGCCCACCCAAAACGCCCTCAATATTGGTCACCGGCGCGACATCGCGTATTTCACTCGGCGATAACACTTCGGTCTCAAGACCCATATAACGATGCTTGGCACGCTCGGCCTTGAGCATATCCATTCGCTCCGGGGTATCCGCTAGCGTGACACCACCCACGTGATGCAAACCACATGACATGCCGGTAAGCGCTTCCAGCTCACGATACAGCTTGATGGTGTAACCCTGTAACGCGGCCATGTTGGTATCGCCGTTTAAGGTATGAAAACCCCCCGCCGCATGCCACGTTGAGCCTGAGGTCAGCTCGGAACGCTCAAGCAAAACGACATCTGACCAGCCGAGCTTGGTAAGGTGGTAAAGCACCGAGCAACCGACAACCCCACCACCGATCACACACACCTGTGCGTGAGTTTTCATTTGGAATCCCCTAATATGTCAGTCGAAGAACTGTGGCCGACGCCTCATAACCCCGTGCCATGACAAACAGTAACGGCCAGCGTGAACCGGTGCAAGCAGATAGGCCAGAGCGAAAAGGCTGCTCGTAAACTCGAACATCTCAGACATCATGCCGGGCAAAAAAATTGACCCTGAGGCCATTAGGCCGGGTGACGTTGTGATCTTGAGGGGCGGGGATGAAATCTGCGTCCTGGAGGAACATCGCGAGGTCGAAGCCGGTCGTGGCTCTTACTCAGGGTTTGATGTCACGCTCCGGCAGCCGCGGTTTGATAGCGACGGGATAATCAAGCACACGCCGAGATCGGACCTCTCCCCACAGCAGGCGATGTTCTGGGAGCACAAAAGCAAAGAGCTCGCCTTACGTAAAGGGGGCGCCAAAGACGAATCGTCTTTCACCCCTAACAAAATCATCATCATCCTGATCGCCGTCGCTTTGTTTATCGCCATAACAACCTGGCTGTAAATCAAAACAGCGGTCAAAAAAGCCCCGGCACAGGAGGGTGTGACCGGGGCACGTCCAACCCCCAGGAATTTTGAGGGGTATTAGGAGAGATTGAACGCGACCGAATCTTCCGTCTCGAACCTTAAGGGAGTCTTAACGATCGTAAAGCGTCAGGAGTCCTGTAACTTCTGAGCTTTTTCAAGGACCTGTGCACTTAAGCCCGATTTATAGTCAGCAAGGCGTTGTCTCAGGGCCTCGTCAGCGGTGGCAAGAATCTGCGCCGCCAGAATTCCGGCATTCGTCGCGTTGTCGATCGCCACGGTGGCCACAGGTACGCCCGCTGGCATTTGCACAATCGACAGGAGCGCGTCTTCTCCGGCGAGCCGGGTGGCGCTGATAGGCACTCCAATGATGGGCAGCACGCAGAGCGACGCCACCATGCCAGGAAGATGGGCGGCTCCGCCAGCGCCGGCGATGATGACACGCAGACCACGACCCTCCGCGTTACGCGCGTAATCAAAGAGACGATCCGGAGTACGATGAGCGCTCACGATCGTGATCTCAAATGGCACATCGAGCTGGGTGAGGATGTCCCCGGCCGCACGCATGACGGGCAAGTCTGAGTCACTGCCCATGATGATGCCTACGGTTGCCTTCATGATTTACCCACCTTACTGAAACCCTTCGGGGGTTGAAATGTATCACTTTGGAGCTTGCGTAATCCGCTCTGGGCATGACCCAGTGCTTCTGCAACGGTCTCGCCGAGCGCGTTGACGTGGCCCATTTTTCTTCCGGCACGAGCCTCTTTTTTGCCGTACCAGTGGACAGTGACCTCGCCCGGCGCTTGTAATCGCGTGGTGTACGGAGCCCCCGTATGGGCGCTTGCCAAGCGGTCTTCGTAAAGCAGATTCAGCATCACTGCGACAGGTGCTTGGGCCTCTATCGACGCTACCGGTCGACCGGAAATCGCCCGCAGGTGCTGCTCGAACTGATCGCAGGCAAATCCCTCCATCGTGAGGTGTCCCGAGTTATGCACCCGTGGAGAAATCTCATTAATGAAGATCTCCCCTGTCGTGCTGATAAAAAGTTCCACAGCGAATACACCCACGGCGCTCAGTGCCTCAACCGCTCGCAGAGCAACATCCAGGCATTCTTTGCGGCGAGCCTCACTGAGCGCTCCGGGACTGATCACCGTACTCACGGCGTTCAGCCCGGGATCAAATAGCATGGTGACCGGGGGGTAAGCGCTCGTCTCACCGGATTGGGCCCGGGCCACGACCACCGCCGCCTCGGTACAGCCTTCAAGCGCCGGTTCGATAACGCTGGCAACGGGCCAAAGACCACTTAGCGAATCAGGCTTGAGGAGAATTTGAACACCCTTGCCGTCATAACCGCCACGCCGGGTTTTCTGTACTAACGGCGCGTTAAAGCCGCTTTTCTCCAGTTGCGACTGCTCGACGTTTTCGTCAACCAGCATAAAGGGCAATGTGGGCAGCCCCTGCTCCTTAAGCCAGGTCTTTTGCAGGCCTTTATCTTTGATCAAACGCAAGGTGCTTACACTGGGGTGCACCTTGATCTCGCCCCGAAGCTCGGCTTGCTCAAGAAAGCCGAGCGTCTCGTCAGGAATCGCCTCCAGCTCGAAAGTCACGACATCAGAGGCTTCGATCAGGCGGGCAACAGCCGAGAGGTCATCCAATGGCGCAACGATGGATTGATCCGCCACGTAGACCGCCGAGCTTGTTGGATCGTCAGTCAGCACCGTAGCCGTGAGACTGATGCGGTGAGCTGCCTCGCAGAGCATCATCCCCAACTGACCCCCGCCCACAATGCCGACGCGATGAAAGCCGGGTTGACTGCCAGATTGTTTTTCCGTCATCGGCTCAGTTGGGGGTGCTTGTCATTCGGCGGGAAAGGAGGCGTTTCGCAAAGGAATCCCAAAGCGAGAGCCGTTTGCACTTAATCATTATAGCCGTGGGTTCTGGCCGGCGGCCTGGTCACCACCTCTAACGGGAACGCGCTAACTCCCCATTGCGAATTCGATGAACGGCCCGGTAACGGCCAGCGTTAAGCCCTCCCACTGAAGATTCAAGAACAACCACTTGCCGTCAGGAGAGAAACAAATACCCGAGATCTCACTGCCTCCATTATTCATCGCATTTCTTGCGAGCAAAACGGATTGGCCATCGGGCTTGAGGATGTGAATACCATTGGGCTCTTTCCCGTCCTCGGCGAGAAAGACATCACCCCACGGGGCGACCGCGATGTTATCCGGCCGATCCAGTGCATCTGCCTGCTCAGCCTGCGCCACAAGCGTCAACTCATCAGGCTTAGAACCACTTCCCACATCAAGGCGATAAAGCTGGCCACGACGCGCTGGCCCACCATTGGTTGAGCAAAAATACGCGCTCCGGCCGGCAAAAAAAGCACCCTCACCTCGCGAAAAGAAAGCGCCGCCTTGTTCATGGGCCTGATCGCGCGTGGACTCAAATTCAGCCTGCGGCTCATCGACCGGAACCCACTCCACCACAAACCGCTCGCCGCGCTGGCGGCCTGTCGACAGATCAAATCCATCGACGCCAACGATTTTCAGCGCCTCAAGCGCCCCAGACGAAAACGGCCGCTCCAACGATGAGGGAACGTGTCGATAAATTGCGCTGTCTTTTTTATCTTCCGTCATATAGGAGATGCCGGATTGTGGATCGAAGGCAACCGCCTCATGAGAGAACCGACCCAGCGTCGGCAAAGGCTCAGGAGATTGAAGTTCGACAGCAAAGGGATTACAGAGGAATACAAATCCATGCCCCGCTTCCTCTGTCTCTTCGCAACTTAGCCAACCATAAGGACTTGCACCACCCGCACAGTTGCGCGAGGTTCCCGTCAGCACAAAATTACTTGAGCGAACGTGAGCGTCGTCGCGGTCCATAACAAGTCGGGTGACGCCACCGCCGCGATTGGCCGCGTATCCCATCGCGGGATTCGCCGGATGACCCTCATGAATCTCATGATTGCGCATGAGGATCCAGCTGTGATCAGGTCCTGCGAAACACGCCATACCATCAGGAGCCGGCGGCACGGTAAAGCGATCGGTCATCAGATCACCGGCGCGCTGAAGAATTTGGTAGGAAAAACTGCGGGGTAGTTCCAGAATGCCGCGCGGATCAGCGAGTAGCGGGCCAGGGTCCGCGCTGAGTTCATGGCGGTAAAGCCAACCTAACGAGGCAGAGACTGCAAGCGCGCCAACGCCGGCAGTGACAAAGCGGCGGCGTGAATGCAAATGAGACGTGGTCATCACGGATCAGTGGCCATCGGCCCTTAGGCGTGATCAGGCACCATAACAATCTGAGAAACCACGGCATGAGGAGGCTGTTCCAGCGCGAAGACAATGCAGCGGGCAATGTCATCGGCTTCGAGAGACTGACCGTAGTCGTCATAAAACGTTCTTCCACGCTCTTCGCTGGAAAACCGGGTCGCTGCAAACTCCGTCCGTACCATGCCGGGCAGGACTTCCGATACGCGAATGCCTTTGCCAGCATACTCCTGACGTAAGGTTTCGCTGAATCCGTGCACGGCGTGCTTGCTCGCGGCATAAGCGGCGCAGCCGGCGACGCCAGTGAGCCCCTGCGTTGATCCTATATTCACAATATGCCCATCGCCACGATCAAGCATCCCGGGCAACAACAGCGCACTGACCTGCATCAGGCCCGAGACATTGGTTTCAATGGTGCCCAGCCAATCCTGAAGCCGCCCCTGATCAAAACGCTGTCGCCCTCCCACATCACTGCCGGCGTTGTTGATCAAAATATCGATCTCCCGCCAGTCCTCGGGCAATCGGGAGAGCAGCATGTTGACGGATTGCGTGTCGGCGACATCAAGCGTAGCTGCCAGAGACTCTCCGGGTAACGCCTGCATCGCCTGGTCGAGCGCCTCTTTGCGTCTGGCGCATCCAATGACGCGCACACCTTTTTCGGTCAACATGTTGGCGGTAGCCAGGCCGATACCGCTGCTGGCTCCGGTGATTAAGGCCGTCTTACCCGAAAGCGTACTCATGACCACTCCGCTATGAAACGAAAGGAGTCGTGAAGTATAGAAGCCAGTCCACCAGACGCCGACCGCGCGCGAGAACCTTTAACTATCCAGACCCAATTCTTTGATTTTACGGGTCAGGGTGTTACGTCCCCAACCGATCCAGGCCGCCGCTTCCTGCTTTCGACCACCGGTAAAGTGAAGCGCCGCTTTGAGCAACACGCGTTCAAAATCCGGGCCAAATTCGGCCAATATGTCCTTCTGACCGCTCGATAACCTACCGGCGGCGGCCTTTTCGAGTAGCTGCTGCCAGGATTCTGCGGCGCCTATTGCCTCGCCTGCTTGCGAGTAGTCCGCCGGCAGATCCGCGAGCGTCACGGTGCGACCCGGCGCAATCACGGTCAAGCGTCGGCACGTGTTCTCGAGCTCCCGCACATTACCGGACCACGGCGCCCCCACCAGCTTAGCGAGTACATCCTCGTCAAGACGCTTGGGCTCAATATTCAGTTCGTTTGCCGCTCGACCCAGGAACGCTTCAGCAAGGGCCGGGATGTCTTCTCGACGCTCACGCAAGGGAGGGAGGTCGATGCCGATCACATTAAGCCGGTGGTAAAGATCTTCGCGAAAGAGACCGGCTTCGACGCGCTGTGGCAGATCCTGATTGGTCGCCGCGATGACGCGCACATTGGCAACCAGTTCCTGGTGTCCGCCCACGCGAAAAAACGTGCCGTCAGAAAGAACACGAAGCAGTCGCGTCTGCAAATCAAAAGGCATATCGCCAATCTCATCCAGGAAAAGCGTGCCCCCTTCTGCCTGCTCAAATCGACCGCGACGTCGGTCCTGCGCGCCGGTGAAAGCCCCTTTTTCATGGCCAAAAAGCTCGGATTCAAGGAGATCTGCCGGAATAGCGGCGGTATTGATTGCCACAAATGGGTTTTTCGATCGTGGGCTGTTCTGGTAGATCGCCCGGGCGACGAGCTCTTTTCCCGTTCCAGACTCGCCCGAGATGAGCACATTCATTTGCGAGGCAGAGAGTCGACCGATCATTCGAAACACCGCCTGCATCGATGGCGCCTCGCCGATAATCTGACCGCCCGGGGTGCTCGGCGACTGACCCTCACCATTGCTCGCTTTCTTCTGCAGAGCCCGACCCACCAGCGCGACTGCCGCCTCAAGATCAAAGGGCTTAGGCAGATATTCGAAGGCGCCGCCCTGATATGCCGATACGGCGCTATCCAGATCCGAGTGCGCCGTCATCACAATTACCGGCAACGCGGGAAGTTCATGGCTCAACTGATCCAGCAGCTCCAGCCCGCTGGTCCCGGGCATGCGGATGTCAGTCACGATCACATCTGGTGCGTTGGCCTTCGCGTGCGCCAGCACGTCGTCAGCGTTCTCATAAAGCACCGTCTTGAAGCCCGCGTTCGAAAGCGCTTTTTCAAGCACCCATCGAATAGAGGCGTCGTCATCCACCACCCAGATCACGGGTTTTGTACTCATGGCCGATGACCCATAGGCAGGAAAATACTGAATCGGGTCTTCCCAGGCTCACTCGTGCACTCGATTACACCGTTGTGGCGGCGGATAATCTCTTGGGTGATGGCAAGCCCCAAACCCGTACCGTCGGCCCTGCCCGTCACCATCGGAAAGAAAATTCGGTCAATCAGCTGAGGATCAATCCCCGGGCCATCGTCCGAGATGGATGCCTCAACGACGAGGCGATGACGCTGGCCGTGCAGCGTATGCTGACGGCGAACCCTCGTTTTTAACAGTATGGTGCCGCGACTTCCCATCGCCTGCACGGCATTGCGAACGATGTTCAACACCGCCTGGATCATCTGCTCACGATCGCCAACCACATCGGGAATGCTCGGATCGTAATCTCGATCGACATCCAGCCCGAGGGGAATCTCGACCAGCGTCAGTTTGCGAACGTGCTCCAGAACCGCGTGCAGATTGAACGGCTCTCTTTTGATGTCACGGTAACCTCCGGTTAAACGATCGACGAGACCGCTGAGCCGATCCGCCTCGTGCGTAATGATGCGCGTGTACTCACGAAGGGTGTTCTGTTTTGGCAATTCGCGATCCAACAACTGAGCGGCGCCCCGCAGACCCCCTAAGGGGTTTTTGATTTCATGCGCCAGGGAACGCACCACGTCGCCAAACGCTCCCTGCCGATCCTGGAGCCAGGTCTCCTGGGCAATCTTCCTCAAGTGATCGACTTGATTGAGTTCAATAATCATGTAATCAGACCCTTCGCCCAACGGCAGCGCGGAGACCGTACAGTCCACGTTGATCTCGCTCGGCGGATTCACGCGCCGCAGCGGCGTTTGCCTTAGCGTGGTGGTGGTCCCCTCAGCACCTGCGATAAGGGCCGCCTGCAGGATCATTCCCAGAGGAACGACGTCCATCACCGGCTGTCCCACAGCCCGCTGCGCGCTGATGTGCAGCAGATCCTCAGCAGCGCCATTCATAAACCGTACGGCTTTCGCAGAGTCCGAAAGCAAAACCGCCTGTTTCAGACCATCGAGAACCCGGCTTAAAACAGCACTGTCAGGGATTTTCATTTTTTTGCACCATTTTGGTGCAATAATAACAAAGCCTGGAGCGAGTGGCCATGGCCGCCCGCCCCAGGTCGCTGACTACACGCTGTAGTAGAGGTCAAACTCCAGCGGATGCGTTGACATACGAAGACGCTGAACATGCTCCATCTTCAACGCGATGTAGGCATCGATCATGTCGTCGCTCATCACCCCACCGACTTTGAGGAACTCGCGATCCGCATTCAGTGCGTCAAGCGCTTGGTCAAGCGAATGACACACCGTCGGAATTTCGCGCTCTTCCTCCGGCGGCAGATCATAAAGATCTTTATCGAGAGGTCCGCCCGGATGAATCCGGTTTTGAATGCCATCAAGGCCGGCGAGCAGCATGGCGGTGAACGCGAGGTACGGGTTTGCCGTTGGATCGGGGAAGCGCACTTCTATACGTCGCGCCTTCGGATTGCTGACATACGGAATACGGCAAGACGCCGATCGGTTACGGGCTGAGTACGCCAGCATCACGGGGGCTTCAAATCCTGGGACCAATCGCTTGTAGCTGTTGGTGCTGGCGTTGGTAAACGCATTCAGCGCTCGGGCGTGCTTGAAGATACCGCCAATATAAAAAAGCGCCGTCTCACTCAGCCCACCGTATTCATCACCGGAAAACAGGTTGTTTCCATCTTTGAATATCGACTGGTGCACGTGCATACCGCTTCCGTTATCACCAACCAGCGGCTTCGGCATAAAGGTGGCGGTCAGTCCATGAGCGTGAGCCACGTTGTGAATGCAGTATTTGTAAATCTGCGTTTGGTCCGCTTTTGACACTAAGGTGTCGAATTTGACGCCGATTTCGCCCTGTCCTGCGGTGCCGACCTCATGATGATGTACCTCCACCCCAAGGCCCATGTCTTCCATCGCCAGACACATACTGGAGCGCACGTCCTGCAGCGAATCCACCGGCGGTACTGGGAAGTAGCCGCCTTTGACACCTGGCCGGTGCCCGGTGTTGCCTTCTTCATAATCCTTACCGGAGCTCCACGCCGCTTCGACGGAATCAATGTGGTAGGACGCCCCACCCATTTCATTGGCCCAACGCACAGAGTCAAAAACAAAGAACTCGGCCTCGGGACCAAAATACGCGGTATCCCCAATCCCGGTCGACTTCAGGTAAGCCTCGGCGCGTTTTGCAATCGAGCGAGGGTCACGGTCGTAGCCTTGCATGGTTGCCGGCTCAATAATGTCGCAACGCAGGTTTACCGTGACATCCTGCATGAACGGGTCGACCACTGCGCTGGCCGCGTCAGGCATCAAAATCATGTCGGATTCGTTAATGCCCTTCCAACCGGCGATGGACGAACCATCAAACATCTTGCCTTCTTCGAAAACGTCGGCGTCGACAACGGAAGCGGGCACCGATACGTGCTGCTCCTTGCCGTGAGTATCGGTGAAGCGAAAATCCACGAACTTCGCTTTGGCTTCTTTAATGAGCTTTAGCGCATCCTGAGCTGATGACATAAAACATTTCCTCTACAGTTTTGCGTCGCGCACGCGGCTCGCCGACGAGCGAGCCTTCGGGGCGATCGATAGTTGAACCAATCAATTGGTAATATCTCTTGAAGCAATTTCTATGCCAGTCCTGAGACGCACTCAAATAGGGATATTGCCCAAAAAATGCACATATTCAGTGCATATAAGAACATTATGCACTAATTTAGTGCAATTATATTAGCCAGATTGGCATTAAGTAAAAATTTTCTCGGCGCCCCTTAAGCCAAGGCGATGACCCAAGCAAGAAGCTATCGATGGTCATGGCGGGGTTCTTGTCTCGAATCACGTGAAGCCGTTAAAGGGTTTTCATGCTCGCTCCCATGAGCCATTTCTATTCGCGTTGCTTTGAATCTACCGGTGTACCGGTTAGGCGCAAGGCCGACTGTGAAAGCGTGCCGTTATAATTTGCGCTCCCTATTTCTAGCGTCAGGAACGGAAAATCGTGCACTTTCAGGATCTGATCCTGCGGCTTCAGGCGTACTGGGCAGAGCAAGGCTGCGTCATTCTCCAGCCCTACGACATGGAGGTCGGCGCCGGCACCTTTCACACCGCGACATTCCTGACCGCAGTTGGGCCGGAACCGCTGCGCGCCGCCTATGTGCAGCCTTCCAGACGCCCAACCGATGGCCGCTATGGTGAGAACCCTAACCGGCTTCAGCACTATTTCCAGTTCCAGGTCGTCCTCAAACCTTCGCCTGACAACTTCCAGGATCTTTATCTTGGCTCTCTTGCGAGCCTGGGAATTGATTTCAAAAAAGACGACGTGCGCTTCGTCGAGGACAACTGGGAATCCCCCACTCTCGGCGCCTGGGGGCTGGGCTGGGAGATCTGGCTGAACGGAATGGAAATCTCCCAGTTCACCTATTTTCAGCAGGTGGGAGGCCTCGACTGTCGCCCGGTCACCGGAGAGATCACCTATGGCCTGGAGCGTATGGCCCTTAACATTCAGGGGGTCGACAGCGTCTTTGATCTTCGCTGGAACGAGCATTTCAGTTATGGCGATATCTTTCATCAGAATGAAGTCGAGCAATCCGCCTACAACTTCGAACACGCGGATGTTCAAGTGCTTCTGGGTCAATTCGATCAATGCGAGAGCGCTTGCCAACGCCTGCTTGAGGCCAAACTTCCACTGCCCGCCTACGAGCAGGTCTTGAAGGGCTCCCACACCTTCAACCTGCTTGATGCGCGCGGGGCCATCAGCGTAACCGAGCGTGCCCGATATATCGGTCGGGTACGCGCACTCGCCAAAGGCGTCGCGCAGACGTACTACGACGCCCGGGAGGCGCTTGGTTTTCCTCGCGGTAAAAATCATGGCTAAAAACGCCGGTCAGAATCGAGCGGACCTTCTGGTTGAGATAGGCACCGAGGAATTGCCACCGGCCGCGCTGAAAACACTGGCGATTGCGTTTCAGGATCAACTCGTCGCTGGCCTCTCGGCTGCCGGTCTCGTTGAAACTCCACGCACCTCATGGTTCGCCACGCCCAGACGTCTGGCCGTGCGTGTCAGCGACGTGGCAAAAAAGGGCGAGGCGCAAAGTATCGAACGTCGCGGACCAGCGCTCGCCGCCGCGTATGACAAAAACGGCCAGCCGACCAAGGCCGCTCTTGGTTTCGCACGCTCTTGCGGCATTTCCATTGATGAAGCGGAGATCCTTAAAACCGAAAAAGGCGAATGGCTGATTCACCGGTCGGTCACGCCGGGAGCGCCAGCCAAAGACATCATTGGGTCGAGCATTCAGTCATCCGTAGACAAGCTGCCTATTCCCAAGCGCATGCGCTGGGGCAGTGGCGAGGCCGAGTTCGTCCGCCCCGTGCACTGGCTGGTCGTCCTGCATGGATCAACGATCGTGCCGTGTTCCGTCCTCAACACAAAAGCCGGTCGAAAAACGCGGGGTCATCGCTTCATGTCCGGGGACGCGACAATTTCGATTGACAACGCCGGCGCGTACGAAGAAACACTGCTGAAAGATGGCGCCGTAATTGCTGATTTCGAAAAACGCGCCAACATGATCGAGCGAGAGATCACAAAACTCGGAAAAAAGATCGGGGGCAGGGCGGTTATTGACGGCGCTCTTCTTGAAACGGTTACCGCACTGGTTGAGCAGCCACGCGGTATTTTGGGCCAGTTCGATCCGGACTACTTGAACGTCCCTGCCGAAGCATTGATCTCGTCCATGCGTGACCATCAGAAATATTTTCATGTGGTTAACGAACGCGGCGAACTGCTGCCAGCCTTCATAACCATCAGCAATATTCACAGCACCTCTCCGGCGCGCGTAAAAGCCGGCAATGAGCGGGTGCTTAACGCGCGGCTCGCGGACGCCCGCTTTTTCTGGGACAGCGACGCAAGCGCATCACTTGAAAGCCATGTGGCCAACCTTGAGAACGTGCTCTTTCATCACGCGCTTGGCAGCCTGGCCGATAAGACCCGCCGTCTGGAAGTCATTGCAACTGAGATCGCCGCAAAAATCGCGGTTGATGCCACGCCGTGCGCCCGCGCAGCACGACTATGTAAAGCCGATTTGCTGACCGGCATGGTAGGCGAGTTCCCGGAAATGCAAGGCACCATGGGTCGCTATCTGGCTCGCCATGATAAAGAGGCTGCGGAAGTTTGCGCAGCGATAGAAGAGCACTATTGGCCCCGGCACGCCGGCGATGAGCTGCCGCAGTCGCCGGTTGGCGCTGTGCTGGCCATCGCCGACCGGATGGATTCGCTTTTGGGCTTATTTATCGCCGCTGAAGAACCGACGGGTGAGAAAGACCCCTATGCCCTGCGCCGCGCCGCTCTGGGCGTGATTCGTATCCTGGTAGAGAAGAAACTCGATCTGGACATCACGGCGTTGGTGGACATGGCGGCAGATGCCTATGCCGCACAGGGGCGAATGGCCACACCCGAGGTGCGAGAGCAGTGTCGAGCCTTTATTTTGGATCGTTACCGGGCGCTGTACGCCTCTTTGGGATTTGCACCCGATGAAATTTCCGCGGTGCTGGAAGCGGGAGCGAGTCATCCTCTGGATTTTGATCGCCGCATCAAAGCGGTGGCGCAGTTTCGAAAAAACCCCGATGCGTTAAGTCTTGCCGCCGCTAACAAGCGGGTGAGAAACATTCTTAAAAAGAGCGGCTCAGGGCAGACGGTTGAGATCGATACCGCGCTCTTGAGTGAATCCGCTGAGATCGCGCTTTCGCAAGCGCTGGCCGAGTCTGCTGCGGCCGTGGCCCCGGCTATGTCCGGTGGCGACTTTGAAAAAGCGCTCCAAATCCTTTCACAGCTAAGACCCACCGTGGATCGCTTTTTCGATGAGGTGATGGTGATGGCCGAGGACAGCGCCGTGAAGAACAACCGAATCGCTCTGCTTCATCACATGAATGAGCTCTTCCTTGGAGTAGCAGATATCTCATTGCTGCAATCACCAGATACCTAAGTGACCGACACCTCCGACAGCTATCAACAGATGCTGGCCGCCGTGCAGCGGTTCCACGATAAGCACAAGCTACGCGAGCAGGGCGGCGAGGATATGCCGTATCGCGTGGCGCTAATGGCGGAGGAGTTGGGCGAGATAAGCGCCTGCGTTACTAAAGGTCGGCCTCAAGATGAGCTTGCTGAAGAATGTGCGGATCTGATGATTCTTCTGATCGGCACCGCTATCGCGGGTGATTTTGCTCTGGAGGAGGCCTTCTGGAAAAAAATGCAAAAACTGGAGAACCGTACTAGCCGTATCGTGGCCGGCCGGGTGCGCGTCTCAGAATTCAAGGCCGATTAATTGAAATCCGGCCTCGTGATCCTTGACCGCGATGGGGTCATCAACTTTGATTCAGATGATTACATCAAGACGCCCGCAGAATGGATACCCATCCCGGGATCCCTGGAAGCGGTTGCCCGACTGACGCGCGCCGATTACACCGTAGTCGTAGCCACTAACCAGTCCGGCATCGCCCGTGGCCTTTATGACATGGCCACACTCAATCAGATTCACCACAAAATGACCGGCGCGCTTCGCGACCACGGCGGCCAGATTGATGCGGTATTTTTCTGTCCGCATGGACCTGATGACAACTGCCCCTGCCGAAAACCCAAACCGGGACTGCTCGAGCAAATCAGCAGCCGACTGAATGTGTCGCTGAATGGCGTGCCAGTGGTGGGCGACTCGCTTCGTGACCTCGAATGCGCCCAGGCAGTCGGCGCACTGCCCGCTCTGGTTCGGACCGGCAAAGGCAAACGCACTGAAGATCAACTCCCCGAGGCGCTAAAAGGGGTGGCCGTCTTTGATGATTTGGCGGCGTTCACCGAAGCGCTGCTGCTTGGCGGTCTTGAGCCACTTATCGCGCCAGTCTCATCTGATTCATGATTCGAATTCGCTCGGCCATATTTTTCGTGGGCATGGCGACGTCGGCGGTACTTTTCTGCCCGATCGCGATTCTGTCGTGGCCGGTACCTCCCGTGCCTCGCATGCGCATCATCGGCCTTTGGGCACGCTTTATCTGCTGGTGGCTTCGAATCACCTGCAATCTGCGATACGAGGTTGAAGGACTCGATCATCTTCCGAAGGATCCCGGCGTCATCCTATCCAAACATCAATCGGCATGGGAGACGATCATATTTCAGGTCATCTTTCCCCCGCAGATATGGGCGCTCAAGCGCGAGGCCTTATGGCTGCCGTTCTTTGGCTGGGGATTGGCGGCAACGAGTCCCGTGGCCATCGATCGATCATCGCCGGTGAAAGCACTGGAGCGACTCCTCAAACAAGGACGTGAAAAAATATCAGAAGGGCGCTGGGTCGTGATCTTCCCTGAAGGCACCCGCATGGCGCCGGGGGAAATGGGCGCCTATCATCCCGGCGGCGCTATGCTGGCAGTCAAAGCGAAGGTGCCGATCGTGCCCGTGGCTCATGATGCCGGCCGATATTGGGGCAAACGCAGCTTCTTGAAAAAACCCGGGGTGGTGCGCGTAAAAATTGGCCCACCCATTAGCACAGATGGCAAAAAGGCCCGCGCTGTAAACGAGGAGGCCAAGGCCTGGATCGAGCAATCCATGACCGCGCTTTTAGGGGCGCCTGAAAAGCCGGTCGACCCGCAAAAGAAAACGGACTAGAGCGGCTTTAATCTTCTTTTGGCAGCAGCGCACACAGCCGCGCGAAATCCTCCGGCGAGAGCGTTTCGGGGCGAGCGCCGGGGTCAATCCCGGCCTCACGAATCACCGCCTCGCTACACCGCTCTTTCAACGTATTGCGAAGTGTTTTGCGCCTTTGGGCAAAAGCCTGGCGAACCAGCGCCTCAAAATCCTGCTCATTCACCTCTGGCCCCAGCGGGGTGGGACGGGGCCTAAACGCAAGCACGCTCGACCACACCTTGGGCGGCGGATTGAATGCCTCTGGCCCCACATCAAACAGAGAGGTTGTCTCAAAAAGCCGGGTCATCATCACGGTTAAGCGGCCGTAATTCTTGGTTCCAGGCTGTGCAGCCAATCGCTCGCCCACTTCTTTTTGCACCATAAAGATCATGCGCTCGATCTGCTCGTGTTGGGACAGCAAATGAATCAAAAGCGGTGTCGAGATGTTGTAAGGCAGGTTCCCTACCAGCACCTTGCGCTGATCTGGACGAATATCATCAAGAGTCAGTTGCAGGGCATCTCGCTCATGTATGACCACATGCACATGATCTTTATATCGGCTACTCAAATAAGGCACCAGATCACGATCAATCTCAATCAGATGCAGGGGATTGCTCCACCTGACTAATTGATCAGTAAGCGCCCCGCGACCTGGTCCGATCTCCACAAGGACATCGTTCGTGCTTAATGCAAGGCTATCGACAATGCGTTGAATAGCGCCGACGTCATACAGAAAGTGTTGGCCAAATCGTTTTCTTGGCCTCAACAAGCCCGCTTTCTCAGACACCACTTGATAGCCGCTGCGCAAGGCCCACCGCACTCCTAAGACTGCCTACATCAGCCCGCCCCGTTCCGGCCA
>Ga0208785_1000090_pt1 | contig 35710 bp, 29 predicted proteins | sample DEB08_DNA_2_FD_185499 | JGI IMG/M metagenome (GOLD analysis project Ga0208785, IMG submission 185499) | Aqueous microbial communities from the Delaware River and Bay under freshwater to marine salinity gradient to study organic matter... | ecosystem: Environmental > Aquatic > Marine > Coastal ...
GCCGCCCGACGCACCGCCGGCGCGGTGCTGGCGGGCGCGGCCGTCCTCCTCGCCTCCTGCACCCCCTCGACGTCCACCGCGCTGGCGCCACGGGGCCTCGAGGCCGCGGCCGACGGCTGGCACGGCCTCCCGCTCGAGCCCGGCACGACGCTGCCGACCTCACCGCTGCGCACCACCGACGGTCGCACGGTCCGTCTGTCCGAGGAGTTCGCGGGCACGCCGGCGCTGCTGTTCTTCGGCTACACGTCCTGCCCCGACATCTGCCCCATCCACCTCGCGACGATCGCGAGCGCGATGACGACGACGCGGACGCGGTACGACCAGGTCCGCGTCGTGTTCGTCGCGATCGACCCCGCGCGCGACACGCCGGAGCGGATCGACGAGTTCCTCGCCGCGTTCGACCGACGGATGCTCGGCCTGCGCGGCGACCTCGACGAGGTCGGTGCGGCGCTGGCCGAGCTGGACCTGCCCGGCCCGGTCGTCGAGGGTCCCGACCCGCGGGGCGAGGGCGACCTGATCGGCCATCCGGCCCAGGTCATCGGGTTCGACGCGACCGGGGCGGCTCGGCGCGTCTGGCCGTTCGGGGCCCGCCGCGCCGACTGGATCGCGGACCTGCCGCGCATCGTGGCGGAGTGGTCGTGAACATCGCGTGGTGGTGCTCGGGCACGCCCGGTCTGGTCTGGACCTGGCGGTACACGCCGTTCCTCGGGGTCTGGGTCCTGGCCGGCGCGCTGCTCGGCGGCTGGCGGCTGGCGCACCGTCGGGCCGGTCGGCCGATCGACCCCCCCGCGGCCCGCCGGTGGACCGCCGGCGTGCTCGCGATCGCGGTCGTGTCGGAGTGGCCGCTGGGGGCGCTCGGCGCGGGGTACCTCGCCTCGGTCGCGGTCCTGCGCTGGGTCGTGCTGACGTTCGTCGCGGCCCCGCTGCTCCTGGCGGGCGTCCCGACGTGGCTGCTGGACCGGTGGCTGCCCCGGTCGTCGCGGCGGTGGGCGGTCGTCCGCGCCGTCACGCGGTGGCCGGTCGCGCTGCTGGTGTTCAACGCGGTGATGATCGGGACCCACCTGCCACCGGTGCTCGAGGCGCTGAAGGTGACGCAGCTGGGATCGTTCGCGAGCGACCTCGCCCACCTCGGGGCGGCGCTGCTGTGGTGGTGGCCCGCGATGCGGCGCGAGCCGGACCGCGGGGCGCTGCAGGAGCCGGCCCGGGCGTTCTACCTCTTCGCGTCGAGCGTGCTGATGTTCGTGCCGTCGTCGTTCCTCGTGTTCTCGTCGCTGCCGCTGTACGGCCTGTTCGAGCTGGCGCCGCCCCTCTGGCTGGGGTTCGACGCGCAGTGGGACCAGCAGCTCGGCGGCATCCTGATGAACGTCGTCGGCGGGCTCGCGCTCTGGGTCACCATCGCGATCGGGTTCCTGCGCTGGGCGGGCGCGCAGGAGCGGGCCGACGCGGCCGCACGGCGCGACCGGCTCGGGCACGGCGCCCCGCCGGCCTGACCCGGGGACCGCTCAGCCGACCGGGTCCCCCGGGAGCGGCAGCCCCCGCGCGAGCCGGTCGGCCGCCTCGTCGGCGTCCATCCCGGCCGGGAGCCGCGACCGCACGGGCCGTGCCGGGGCGCCGACCGCGACGCTGAACGGCGGCAGGTCGGTGGTCACGACGGCCCCCGCTCCGATGACGCTGCCCCGACCGACGTCGACGCCGCGCAGCAGCGTCGCGCCGCGGCCCACCCAGACGTCGGCCCCGACCCGGACCGGGGCCGTCACGATCCCCTGCGCGCGGATCGGGACGTCCAGCCGGTCGGTCCGGTGGTCCATGTCGACGACGTGGACGTCGTCGGCGAACAGCGCCCCCTCCCCGATCGCCACGTCGAGGTGCGCGTTCACGGTGACCCGGGTCCCGAGCACGACCTTCGGTCCGAGCGTCAGCCGGCCCCCGTGCGCCCGGAGCGCGACGTCGTCGCCGAGCCACGTCCACGGGCCGACGACCAGCCGCCCACGGCCCCGCGGCGCGACCAGCTCGACGCGCCGACCGAGGAACGCCGCTCCGAGGAACCGGACGTCCTGCCGCCGGCGGGCCGCACCGGCCCGCGCGGCGACCAGCCGGACGGCGTGCCGGGTGTGGGCGGCCGTCAGCAGCCGGTGCGTCCGGACCGTCGCCAGGGCCGCGGCGGGCCCGCGCCGCGGGAACCGCGTCGGGGGCGGCGGCCGGCGGACGACCCCGGCCAGCGCCCGACCGCCGTCGAGCTCGCGGGCGAGCAGCGCCGCCCGGAGCACGGCCCGCCGGGCCCGCTCGGACCGCAGGACCGCGTCGCGCCGGGCCGCGGCCCAGACGGCCAGCCCGGCCTCGATCTCGTCGGGGTCGGCCGCGAGCCGCCGCAGCGTCCCCGCGTCCACTCAGCCCTCGAGCGGGCGGCGGGCGTGGAGGATCAGGTTGTAGAACAGGTCGTCGGGCACGACGCCCTCGAGCAGCTCGTCGAGACGGCTGAGGCCCCGCCACGCGCCGTACGCCGCGTACGCCCAGCGCGGTCCGAGGACCCCCGGCCGGACCGAGCCCTCGACGGTCCGGACCGCCCACCCGACCCAGTTCGCGAGCAGCTCCTCGGTCACGACCCGGACCGGCGTGAACCCCGCCACCCGCGCGAGGTGCGCGACGCCCTCGGGGTCGAAGGTGTGCAGGTCGACCTCGTGCTCGAGCGCGGCGACCGCGGCGTCCGCCGCGCTGCCCCCGGCCGCCTCGACGCCGGGACGGCGGAGGTGGGACAGCGCCGGGATGGCGGTCAGGGCCCGGAAGCCGCGGGCGGTGGCCCGCTTCACGACGCCGGCGATGCGGTCGCCCCGCCGCGTCGGCTCGCCGGCGATCACGAGCGTCCCACCCGGTGCGAGGACCCGGTACGCCTCGCGGAGCGCCGCGCCCGGGTCCGGGAGGTGGTGCAGGAAGGCGTGACCGAGGACGAGGTCGAAGGCGCCGTCCTCGTACGGCAGGTCCTCGACGTCCCCGGCGGTCGCCGTCAGCGTCACGCCGTTGGTCGCGGCGTTCGCCCGGCAGACGTCGAGCATGCCGGGGCTGATGTCCGTGACGTGGAGCTCCGCGCCCTCTAGGCAGCCGGCCAGCGCGAGGTTGATCGTGAGGAAGCCGGTGCCGGCGCCGAGCTCGAGGACGCGGGCGAACCGCTCGTCCGGACCGACGACCTTCCGCAGCCGGTCGCGGGCGTAGTCGATGCAGCGCTGGTCGTACGAGATGTTGAACTTGCCCTCGTAGGTCGCGGCCTCCCAGTCGTGGTAGACGCGCTGCTTGTCCTTCATGTCGAGGTCGCCCGGGTCGACCGTGCCCGCGCCGCCGACGGCGCCGTCCGTCGCCATCTCAGCGCCCCTCGAACGTCGCGACGCCGGGCCCGTCGGAGAGGAAGGACGCGATCCCGGTCGCGGCGTCGGCCGTCGCGAACGCGGCGCGGAACAGCTCGCGCTCGCGGCGGAGCCCCTCGGCCAGCGGCAGGGCGAGCCCCTCGTCGATCGCCCGCTTCGCGAGCGCCTGCGACGCCGGTCCGGTCGCGAACCGGGCGGCGGCGGCCGTGGCCTCGGCCACGAGGTCGTCGGCCGGGTGGACGGCGTCGACCAGCCCGATGCGCTCGGCCTCGACCATGTCGACCATGCGGCCCGACAGCACGAGGTCCTTCGCGCGGGACGGGCCGACCAGGCGCGGCAGCCGCTGCGTCCCCCCGCCGCCGGGCAGCACGCCGAGCAGCACCTCCGGGAACCCCATCTTCGCGTTGTCCCCCGCGTACCGGAGGTCGCAGGCCAGCGCCAGCTCGCATCCGCCGCCGAGCGCGTACCCGGAGACCGCCGCGATCGTCACGACCGGCAGGGCGGCCAGCGCGTCGAGCGCGGCGTGGATGCGGTCGGCGGCGGCCCGGGCGGCGGCCGCGTCCCAGGCCGGCATCTCGGCGACGTCGGCCCCGGCGGCCAGCGCACGGGGCGCCCCCCGGACCACGAGGGCCCGGACGCGCCGGTCGTCCGCCGCGTCGGCGACCAGCGCCCCGATGCGGTCCCACATCGCGAGGTCGATCGCGTTCAGGGGCGGCCGGTCGAGGACGAGGGTCCCGACGCGGGTCGCGGCGTCGACCTCGAGGCGGACGCGGTCGTCCACGGCGGCTCCTCGGCGGGGGTCCGGACGCCGGCGGCCCCGCGGCGGTCCGGCGAGGCTAACGCCGCCGGGACCGGGCGACCGCCGGGGCTACGGTGCGGCGCGGCGCGGCGGTCGGACCGCCCGGACGGAGCGGCGATGGACGCGACCGGCACGACCCCGACGGCCGGGCCCGACGGGCGCCGCACGGTGCTGATCGACTGCGACCCCGGGCACGACGACGCCATCGCGCTGCTCCTCGCCCTGGCCCGGCCCGAGTGGCACGTCGAGACGGTCTCGATCGTGGCGGGGAACACGACGCTGCCGAACGCCGTCCGGGCGGCGCTCCAGGTCCTGACCGTCGCCGACCGGATGGAGGTCCCGGTCCACGCCGGCCGGGACCGTCCGCTCGAACGGGCGCTGCGGACCGCGGCCCACGTCCACGGCGAGTCCGGCCTCGAGGGCCCGGTGCTGCCCGAACCGGCGGTGGCGCCGCGTCCGGAGCACGCCGTCGACCTGCTGGTCCGCCGCCTCGGTCGCGCGCGCGACGAGGGCCGTCCGATCGAGGTCGCCGCGACCGGACCGCTGACCAACCTCGGGGCGGCGCTCCGCCGCGACCCGACGATCGCCCGCGGCGTGTCGCGGCTGGTCGTGATGGGCGGGGCGATCACCGAGGGCAACGTCACCCCGGCGGCCGAGTTCAACATCTGGGTCGACCCGGAGGCCGCGGCCGAGGTGTTCGACGCGGACCTCGACGTGACGATGGTCGGGCTCGACGTGACGCACCGCGCGATCCTCCCCACCGCGCGCTTCGAGGAGCTGCGCGACCTCGGGACGCCGGTCGGCACGCTGGCCGCCGAGCTCTGCGACTTCTTCCTCCGGTTCCACTCGCGCACCTACGGCTTCGACGGCGTCCCGATCCACGACGCCTGCGCGGTCGCGGCGCTGCTCGACCCGACGCTCGTCGAGACGCGCCACCTCCGCGTCGACGTCGAGACGTCGAGCCGCCACTGCGACGGACGGACCGTCGTCGACCTGTGGTCCGTCACCGGCCGCGAGCCCAACGTGCACGTCGGCGTCGACGTCGACCGCGAGCGGTTCCTCGACCTGCTCGTCTCGAGCATCGCCTCCTACCCCGGCGCCTGACCTCCGGAGCGACGATGTCCCCCCACACCGACGAGGCCCCCGCCACGCCCGCCCGCGGCGGCGGCGCCAGCGGGATCCCCCAGACGGACCTGCGACCGCTCGACGTCGCGCTGCCGCGGCTCGACGACGACCCGCTCCGCTTCCCCGGCTACCCCGAGAAGCTCGCGGCCGTCCGCGCCAACGGCGACGTCCACGCGGTCGACGTGGGGCTGCTCGACCTCGGCGGCCTCGACGTCGTCGTGGCCCGCGGACGCTTCGACGTCCTCGCCGGGTCGATGGGCCGGACGCACGGCACCTACATCGCGACCGCGCTCGCGCGCGCCCGCGAGCTGCGGCTGCCGTTCGTCGCGCTGACCTCGTCCGGCGGCGCGCGGATGCAGGAGGGGATGCTCTCCCTGGTGCAGATGAGCCGGGCCGCGGAGGGGATCCGTGCCCTCCGGGAGGCCGGCGTCCCGGCGCTCACCCATCTCGGCGATCCGACCACCGGCGGCGTGTTCGCCTCCTACGGCTCGCTCGCCGACGTGCTGCTCGCCGACCCGTCGGCGACGGTCGGGTTCGCCGGACCGCGCGTCGTCGAGGCGGCCACGGGCGAGGTCGTCGGGACCGACAGCCACACCGGCGCGGCCGCCCATGCGGCCGGCCTCGTGGACGGCCTCGCCGCGCCGCACGAGGCGCGCGCACGCCTCGCGGCCTGGGTCGCCCTCGTCCACCCGGCCGTGCGGAACGGCGCGCTGCCCGACGCGTCGCCGACCGACCACGCGCCGGTCGCGATGTCGGCGAGGGAGGCCGTCGAGCGCACCCGCGCCGAGGACCGGCCGACCGCCCGGGACCTGCTGCGCGACGCGTTCGACGCGCACGAGGAGCTGTCCGGCGACCGGGCCGGCGGCGTCGACGCCGTGGCGGTCGCCGCGGTCGCCCGGCTCGGTGGCCGCAGCGTCATGGTCGTCGGCTTCGACCGCTCCGCGGTCGGCATCCACGGCCGGCGCGGCATGCCGGGCCCGGCCGGGTTCCGCGTGGTCCGCCGCGGGCTCGAGCTCGCGCGCCGGTGGGGGCTGCCGGTCGTCTCGCTGGTCGACACGCGCGGCGCCGATCCGAGCCCGGCGTCCGAGCGCGGCGGCGTCGCGCAGGCGATCGCCGAGACGTTCGTGGCCCTGCTCGCCGTGCCGACGCCGACGATCGGCGTGATCGTCGGCGAGGGCGGCTCCGGGGGCGCGCTGGCGCTGGCCAGCTCCGACCGTCTGCTCATGCAGGAGGACACGTTCCTGACCGTGATCTCCCCCGAGGGGGCGGCGACGATCCTGCATCGGGACCCGGCCCGCGCGTCCGAGGTGATCGGTCACCTGCGGCCGACGGCGACCGAGCTGACGGCGCAGGGGGTCGTCGACGGGATCCTGCCCGGTCCGACCACCGCCGGACCGGAGCGGGCGGCGCGGGCCCTGCGCGAGCGGCTCGCCCTCGAGCTGCGCGCGCTCGACGTGGACCCGGACCGCCCCGCCCGCCGGCGCCGCCGCTACGGCGCGTAGGCCCGACGCGGAGCCGGCGCGACGGCCCTGCCGACGGCGCGTGCCAGCTCCTCGACGCTCGCGAGGTCGTGGCCGGGGAGCAGCACGTCCACGTGCGCGAGCGCTGCGGCGAGCCCGCGCTGCGTGGGTGCGAACGCGTCGTCGCCCGCGAGCGGCGTGACCCAGATCAGCCGGTGGCAGCGTCGGCGCAGCGCCCCGGCCGCGCGACCCAGCAGCGCCGGGTCGCCGCGCTCGAGCCCGTCGGAGCAGACGACGACGACCGCGCCGCGCAGCACGCCGCGGGGTCCGTGCTCGCGGACGAGCGCGTCGAGGCTGGCCCCGATCCGGGTCCCGCCGTCCCAGTCGACGACCGCCGACGCGGCCGCGACCAGCGCCGCGTCCGGGTCGCGGCGGTCGAGCAGCCGCGTCAGCCGCGTCAGCCGCGAGCCGAACGCGAAGACCTCGACCGCGGCTCGGTCGCGTCCGCCGGCGGTCCGCCGGGCGGCCAGGGCGAAGCCGAGGAGCGCGCGGGCTGCGGGGGCCATCGAGCCGGAGACGTCGAGGACCACCACCAGCGGACGCCGCCGTAGGTCGGGTGCGCGCAGCACGGGGTCGATGACCTCCCCGAGCCCGGCGACGGCGCGGTCGAGGCTGCGACCGAGGTCGAGCTCCCCCCGCCGCGAGGGCCGGCGGCGGCGCGACCGACGCCGGGGGGTGGTGACGCGGAGCTCCGCGAGCGCCCGCTGGACGGCCGCGCGCTCCCCCGGTCCGAGCGCGTCGAAGCGCCGGGTCCGCAGCCGCTCCCGCGCGGAGGCGTGCCGCCCGGCGACGAGACTCGCGTCCGGCGCCGCGGGCGCGCCCGGGCGGTCGACCGCGGCGTCGAGACCACCGGCGTCCGGCCGGGACGGGACCGCGACCGGGGGCAGCGGCCGCGGTGGCGGGCCGGCGAGATCGCCGAGGCGGTCGAACGCGGCCAGCCCGGCCGGGTCGCTCACGAGGGTGACGCGTCCGACGCGGCGGCGGAGGGGGGCGTCGGTGGCGGCGTCGAGCAGGCGGAGCCCGCGCACGCAGGCCAGGACCTGGCCCGCGGTCACGACCACGCCGTCGGCGCGGAGCCGGCGCGCCACCGCCAGCGTCCAGGCGGTCGCGGGATCGGTCGGCTCAGCCACCGAGGTGGGGTCCCAGCGCCGCGCGGACCCGCTCGAGGTCCTCGTGGTCCTTGACGACCACGCCCAGCGCCTCGGCGAGCAGCCCGAGCCGCCGGTCGCGCGCTCCGGGGTCGGTGTTCGCGCCGGTGCCGGTGCCGGTGCCGGCGCCCGCGCCCGCGCCGGCGCTCGCGCCGGTGCTCGCGCCGCCGTCGAGCGAGGCGAGCACGCGCGCCCAGTCGACCGTCTCCGCCGGTCCCGGTGGCTTGTAGAGGTCGAGGGCGCGCAGGCGGGCGACGACCTCGGTGACGAGCCCGACCACGTCCGCCGGGACGTCGGGGGCGCGCAGCGCGACGATGCGGGCCTCGCGCTCCGCGTCGGGCAGGTCGATCCAGTGGTAGAGGCATCGGCGCTTGAGCGCGTCGGAGAGCTCGCGGCTGCGGTTCGAGGTCAGCACCACCACCGGCGGCTCGTCGGCGCGGACGGTGCCGAGCTCGGGGATGCTGACCTGGAAGTCGGAGAGGACCTCGAGCAGGAACGCCTCGAACTCCTCGTCGGCGCGGTCGACCTCGTCGATCAGCAGGACCACCGCGCGCCCGCCGCGCAGCGCGCGCAGCAGCGGACGCTCGAGGAGGAACCGCTCGGCGTACAGCGACGCCTCGTCGGGGTCGTCGCCCGACGCCTCGGTGACCCGGAGGTGCAGCAGCTGCCGCGCGTGGTCCCAGGCGTAGAGGGCCTGCGAGCGGTCGATGCCCTCGTGGCACTGCAGCCGCACGAGCTCCGCGCCGAGGACCGACGCGAGCGCCTTCGCCGCCTCCGTCTTCCCGACCCCGGCGTCCCCCTCGAGCAGGAGCGGCCGTCCGAGGTGCAGCGCGAGGTGCAGCGCCGTCGCGAGGCCGTCGTCGGCGAGGTAGGCGCGGTCGGCGAGCGCGGCCGCGAGGGCCGCGGGGTCCCGCGGCGCGCCGCCCGCTCCGTTCGCGCCGGAGCCGGTCGCGCCCGCCCCGGCTCCGCTCACCCCGCCTCCGGTCCCCCACCGGCACCGAGGAGGTCCTGGTGCTCACCGAGCAGCGGCGGGGGCGTCACGGTAGGCCGCCCCGAGCGGCCCCACACGACGGGCGGGCCGGGCAGCCGCATCGCGCCCAGCCGCGGGTGCACCACCTCGTCGACGAGGCCCAGGTGGTGCACCTGCTCCCAGCCGTAGACCTGGTCGAGGGTCCGGATGCGACCGGCCGGCACCCCGGCGGCCTCGAGGCGCTCCATCCACGTCCCGACGTCGTCCGCGGCGAGGGCGGCGGTGATGCGGGCCTCGAGCGCGTCGACGCGTTCGCGGCGGTCGCGGTTCGTCGCGAGGCCGGGCTCCTCGGGGTCGATCCCGACCAGCGGGGCGAAGCGGCGCCACAGCCCCTCGGATCCGACCGCGATCGTGATCCAGCCGTCGCGGCACCGGAAGCTGCCGTAGGGGGTGATGGTGGGATGGCGGTTCCCCGACGGCTCGGGGACCTCGCCGGCCATCGTCCACCGGGTGCCCTGGAAGGTGTGCACCGCGACCGCGGCGGCGAGCAGCGAGGTCGTCACGCGCTGGCCGCGGCCGGAGGTCTCACGCTCGCGCAGCGCGGCGACGACGCCGTAGGCGCCGAACATCCCCGAGAGGATGTCGGTGATCGGCACCCCCATCCGCGTCGGCGGGCCACCGACGGGACCGGTCAGCGACATCAGGCCCGCCTCGCCCTGCAGGATCTGGTCGAAGCCGGACCGCTCGCCGTCGGGTCCGCCCTCGCCGAAGCCGGTGATCGAGAGCACCACCAGCCGCGGGTAGCGCTGCGCGAGCGCATCCTCGCCGAGCCCGAGCCGGTCCATGACGCCGGGCCGGAAGTTCTCGACGAGGACGTCGGCGTCGGCCACGAGGTCGTGCAGGCGGGCGACGTCACCCTCGTCCTTCAGGTCGAGCGTCACCGACCGCTTGTTCCGGTTGACCGAGAGGAAGTATGTGGAGACCGACGCACCGTCGGCCTCGAGGAACGGCGGACCCCATCCGCGCGAGTCGTCACCGCCCTGCGGATGCTCGACCTTGACCACGTCCGCACCGGCGTCCGCCAGCATCAGGGTCGCGTAGGGACCCGCCAGCGCGCGGGAGAGGTCGACGACCCGGACCCCTGCGAGTGGACCGCCGCCCGGAGCGGCGCTCATGCCGCCGACGCCGGCCACCCGGGGACCTCGTCGACGTCCGGCCGGTCGCGGCCCTCGGGGTCGAGCGTCGCGTAGCCGGGGCCGCGATCGAAGAACGCGAGGGGGCCGCGCTCCGCACGCAGGCGAGTCCGCTCCGCCTTCGTCGCGTCGGCGTCCGCGACCGCGTCCTCGTCGCCGCCGGTCAGGACCACGCCGTAGTCGGAGAGCGCGCCGTCCCGCGACACCTTCCCCCACCGCACGTCCCGCGCGACGAGGTCCGGGTCGCGGTCCAGCGGGTCGCCCCACCCGCCGCCGCCCGTCGTGCGGATGCGCACGACCTGCCCGGCGCGGATCGGCTCGTCGTCGACGAGGCCCTCGAGGTCGCGCTCCTCCGGACCACCCGGGTCGACGGTGACCCGGAACGGTCGCCCGGCCCGCCCGCCCTTGACCCCCCAGCAGGCGAGGATCGAGCGGTCGGCGATGGACATGAACGAGGCGTCCTCGAGCATCCGGATGTGCTTCTCGTACCCGAGGCCGCCGCGGAACGTGCCGGGACCGCCCGAGTCCCGCGCCAGCGCGAGGCGTTCGACGAGGAACGGGAACCGCGACTCGGTGAACTCGGTCGGCAGGTTGCGGGAGTCCGGGACGACGTGGATGGTGTCCTCCCCGTCGCCCCAGGGCCGACCGCCGGAGCCACCGCCGAGCACCTCGCGCATGAGGTAGCTCGAGCCGTCCGCGCGCCTCCCGTACACGCCGGTGTAGCGGATCGTCTCCTGGTCGGCGGGCATGTCCCCGCCGACCGCCTTGGCGAGGACCCCGGCGAAGACGCCGAGCAGGCGGAGGATGACGAAGGTCCGAGCGTTCGTCGGGGCCGGGAACTCCGGGGTCAGCAGCGTGCCCTTCGGCGGGAACCGCATCTCGATCAGGTCGACGATGCCCTCGTTGACGTCGAGCTCGGCCATGCGCTCGGGTGACCCGGCGAGGTTGCGCAGGATCGGGCCGAGCCACTTCTTCAGGAAGTTCCCGCCGGCCGCGTCGCCGACGTGGTTGATCGGGCCCTTCGCCTGGGGGCCGGTCCCCGTGAAGTCGAGGACGAGCCGGTCCGGCTCGCGCGTCAGCGTGATCCTCTGGCGGTGGAGCATCGGCTCGTCCACGCCGTCGTGCTCCGCGTAGTCCTCCCAGACCCAGGTGCCCTCGGGGATGCGGGAGAGGACCTCGCGGCGGAACGTCTCGGCCGTGCTCGCGATGATCGCGTCGAACGCCGCCTCGACCGTGGCCCGCCCGTACCGCGCGAAGAGGTCCGCGAGCCGGGCCGCACCCATCCGGCAGGCCGAGGCCTCGGCGTCGAGGTCCCCCGCCAGCGAGTCGGGCATCCGGGAGTTGCGCGTCATGATGGTCAGTGCCGCGCGGTTGGGCTCGCCGCGGTCCCAGAGCTTGATCGGAGGGACCATCAGGCCCTCCTCGAACACGCTGCGCGCGCCGGACGGCATCGATCCCGGCACGGCGCCGCCGATGTCGTCGTGGTGCCCGAAGGCCTGGACGTACGCGACGACCTCGCCCTCGTGGTGGACGGGGACGGTGACGCAGAGGTCCGGGAGGTGACCGATCCCGCCCTCCGACAGGTAGACGTCGTTGTGGAAGTAGACGTCGCCGGGGTTCATCGTCGCGGGCGGGAAGTCCCGGACGATCGGGTGCACCAGCGCCGAGTAGGACCGCCCGGTCAGCTTGCGCAGCGCCCGGTCGTGCAGGCCCGCCCGGTAGTCGTGCGCGTCGCGGATCATCGGGGAGCGCGACGTGCGCGCGATGGCGTCCTCGACCTCCTTCTCGATCGAGGCCAGCGTCCCCTGCACGATCTCGACGACGATGGGGTCGACGGCGGCACCGCCGGTGAGCGTGGTCATGCGGACTCCTCCGGGCGCGGTGGCACGTCGAGGACGGTCGTGGTGGTGGTCGTCGCGACGACGCGGCCGCGGGAGACGACGAGGCCAGGCGCCGCGTGGTGGGCGAGGACGTCGACGGGACGCTCGAAGGGGTGGAGGAGCAGGTCGGCCCGGCCGCCCTCGACGATCGCCCCGGGGTCCATCCCGAGCACGTCGGCCGCCCGGGTCGAGATGAGGTCGAAGAGGCGGAGCTGCCGGGCGTCCGAGAGCCATCCGAGGGCGTGCGCGGCGAGGAACGCCACCTCGAGCATCGAGTGGCGACCGAACGGGTAGTACGCGTCCTCGACGTCGTCCTGGCCGAGCGCGACCGGGACCCCGAGCCGGTCGAACAGCTCGACCGGCAGCCGCAGCGGGCCGGTCTGGGGGTCGGCGACGAAGCCGAGGCCCGCGTCGCGCGCGAGCGCGGCGAGGCGGCGCTGGGACGGCTCCGCCCACGTGCCGACGGCCCGCGCGTGGCAGGCGACGCCACGGCCGACGAGTCCGTGGTCGAGCATGGCGAGCGCCAGCATCTCGACGGTCCGCAGGGCCGGGTCCCCCGCGTCGTCGACCAGCATCGCGACCCTCCGTCCGGTCGCGGCCGCCAGGCCGCAGGCCCAGTCGACGTGGCGCTGCGCGTCCCGGTCGGAGTGCTCGATCCAGGGGATCCCTCCGACGACGTCCGCCCCGAGCCGCAGCGCCTCCTCGACGAGCTCCGCCGCGCCGGGGTCGCGCACGACCCCGTCCTGCGGGAAGGCGACGATCCGGACGTCGAGGACGTCCCCGAAGCCACGCAGGGCGTCGAGGACGCCGTGGAGCCCCTCGAGCCCGCCCGTGGTGTCGACGTCGACGAAGGCCTGGAAGCGCAGCACGCCGTGGGCGACGCTCGACTCGAGGACGCGCCGGACGTTGGGGGCGATCCAGGAGCGGTGGTAGTCGCGCTTGACGGCGCGCGCGACGTCGATCGCCGCCGCGGCACCGCCCATCGCGTCGGCCGTGTACAGCTCGAGCGCCTCGGGCCCGAGCCGGGGCAGCGAGTGGACCTTGTCGAGGTGGAGGTGGCCGTCGACGAACGCCGGCGTCAGGAGCCGACCGTCGGCCTCGACGGTCCGGATCCCGGCCGCCGCGCTCGCCGTGCCGTCACCCCGACCGATCGGCGTCGTCCCCGCCGGAGCGATCCGGGCGATCGTGCCGTCCCTGACCTCGACGTCGACGACGCGCCCGTCGAGCAGCCGGGCCGCGCGCAGGTCGAGGTCGTGGGTCACGCGTCGACCCTCCGGACGAGCAGGTTGCCGTAGGGGTCGACGGTGGCTGCGAAGCCGGGGTGGACGGGCACGGTCGAGCCGAACTCCTGGACGACCGCCGGACCGACGACGACCGCGCCGGGGGCGAGGCGCTCGCGCGCGTGGATGGCGGCGTCGACGGGGCCGCCGTCGAACACGACCGGCCGCGTCCCCGTCCGCGACGCCACCGGGTCGGTGTCGCCGGGTGGCAGCTGCGCGATGCTCGGTCGGCGGATCGGTCCGATGCCCGTGACCCGGAGGTTGACCCACTCGACGGGGTGCTGGTGCCCGCCTCGGGAGGCGGCGTCGCGGTAGCAGTAGCCGTACAGGCGCTCGTGCTCGTCATGGAACGCCGCGACCACGGCGGCGCGGAAGCGCTCGTCGACCGGTCCCTCGGGGGCGTCGACCCGGACCTCGAAGGCCTGCCCGTCGTACCGGAGGTCGGCCGAGCGCAGGAGCCGGTGGTCGGCGGCGGCGAAGCCCTCGGCGTCGAGCGTCGCGTGGGCCCGCCGCTCGAGGTCGGCGTACACGCCGGCGACGCGGTCGAGGTCGAGGCGGTCGTCGCGGGCGACCATGGTCTGGACGTCGTCGTTGCGGACGTCGACGCTGAGCAGCCCGAGGGCGGAGAGGTTGCCGGGGTTCGGCGCGATCAGCACGGCCTCGAGCCCGAGGATGTCGATGAGCCGGCAGACCAGCAGGGGGCCAGAGCCACCGAAGGCCGCCATCACGAAGCCGCGGACGTCGAGCCCCCGCTTGACGGTGACCTGGCGGATCGCGTTCGCCTGGTTCCAGGCGCTGACCTCGAGGATCCCCCGGGCCGTCTCGTCGTCGCCGAGGCCGAGCCGGGCCGCGAGCCCGCGGACGCCGGCCCGCGCCGCCTCGACGTCGAGCGCGATCTCGCCGCCGAGGAGATGGGGAGGGATCCGGCCGAGGTGGAGGTGCGCGTCGGTGACCGTCACGTCGGTCCCGCCCCTGCCGTAGCAGAGGGGGCCCGGGTCGGCTCCGGCGGAGCGCGGGCCGACCTTGAGCGTCCCCTCGGGGCTGACCCAGGCGATCGAGCCGCCGCCGGCACCCACGGTCACGACGTCGATCATGGGGATGCGGGACGGGAACCGTCCGACGGTCCCCTCGGTGGTCAGCGTCGGACGACCACCGATCACGACCGACACGTCGGTGGACGTCCCCCCGCCGTCGAGCGTGAGGATGCGGTCGTAGCCGGCCGCCCCGGCGACCATCGCGGCACCGAGCGCGCCGGCGGCGGGTCCCGAGAGCACGGTCGTGATGGGCTGGTTCACGACCTCGCCGGCGGAGAGGACGCCGCCGTTCGACTTCATGACGTAGAACGGGATGCCGCTGCCCTCGGTCGCGCGCTCGAGGCGGTCGGCGATGCCCGTGATGTAGCGACGCATCCGCGGCTTCACCGCCGCGTCGACCAGCGTGGTCATCGTCCGCTCGTACTCGCGGTACTCGCGCAGCACCTCGCTCGAGATGCTGACCTCGGCCGTCGGGTGCTCGCGGCGGAGGATCTCGAGCATCCGGCGCTCGTGCGCGTCGTCCGCGTAGCTGTGCAGGAGGCAGACGCCGATCGTGTCGATGCCACGGTCGCGGAACCAGCGGGCGACGGCGACCGCGCCCTCCTCGTCGAACGGCCGGACCTCGCTGCCGTCGACGGCGAGGCGGCCGCCGACCTCGCGGACCAGGTCGACCGGGACGATGCGGTCCGGCTTGATCCAGAAGTAGCTGTTGCCGTACCCGTCCGGGACCGACTGCCGCGCGATCTCGAGGATGAAGCGGTAACCCTCGGTCGTGATCAGCCCGAGCCGCTCGATCCGGTCCTCGAGCAGCGCGTTGGTGGCGACGGTCGTGCCGTGGCAGACGGCCGCGACCTCGTCGCCGCCGCGCCCGAGCATCCCGAGCACCTTCGCGATCCCGTCGAGGAACCCCACCGAGGGGTCGGACGGCGTCGACGGTGTCTTCGTCGTCGCGAGCGTCCCGTCGACCTCGTCGAAGGCGACGACGTCGGTGAACGTCCCGCCCGTGTCGATGCCGATCCGCAGCCGTCGCATTGCGACTCCCTCCGTGCTCCTCCGACGGCCCGCGGTGGGCGATCGGGGATGACCCGACCGCCCACCGCGGGGATCCGTCAGGGCAGGACCACCTCGACGGCATCCGCCGCCGGCGCTGCGACGTTCCCGACGCCGTCCATGCCCCTCCCACGTCGACCGGTGTCCCGGCCGGCCCCGACCGTCCGGGGCCCTCCCACGATCACCCTACGTCGGCGAGCGCGGGCGGGGAACTGTGAGATCACGACGAATCCGGCCCCGGTTTGTCAGGTTCCGCCAACTCCCGAGCCTGGCCGGGACCGGCTCAGGACTCGTGCTTGCCGACCTCCCAGCCCTCGAGGTGCTGGCGGGCGAAGGCCAGCGGCGACGACTCGAGCGTCGTGGCCATCGTGTCGTTCCACCGGTTGAGGTAGCCGAACACGCAGATCGCCGCGACGATCTCGACCACCTGCGCGTCGTCGAAGTGACGCCGGAGCTCGGCGAACTCGGCGTCGGTCACCTCGTTGGGGCTGCGTCCTGCGCCCCTCGCGACGACCAGCGCGGCTCGCTCCGCCGCATCGAAGAGGTCGCTCGTCTCGAAGCCCCAGAGGGCCTCGATCTTCTCGATCGGGACGCCGCGGCGCTCGGCGACGTGCGAGGTGTGCGCCTGGCAGTAGGCGCAGGCCGCGGCGTTGCTCGCCATCAGCACGACGAGCTGCTTGAGGCCGGCGTCGACCCGCCCCGGTCCCATGACGGTCGCGTTGAGGGCGGCGAAGGCCTCGGCGATGTCGGGCCGATGCGCCATCGTGAGGGTGGAGTTCGGGAGGACGCCGAGGTGCTCCTCGACGCGCTGGAACAGCGGCTCGAGCGCAGGAAGGGCGGAGCGGTCGAGTGCGGGCAGTCGTGGCATGTCGGACTCCTTCGTCGTCGGTGGTGCGGTGGGGAGGTGCGGTCGCTTCAGTCCCCTGCCAGCGCCCGGAGCAGCGGCGCGAGCCGGGCGGCCGCGGCCAGCACCCGCGCGTCGGACCCGACCGGACCGACGAGCTGGACGCCGAGCGGGAGGCCCGCGGGGCCCCGGAGCCCGGGGACGGCCACGGCGGGACCGCCGAGCAGCGTCCACGTCCGGCAGAACACCGGGTCCCCGGTGACCGTCCGCTCGGGTGCCTCGCCGACGACGGAGGGCGTGAGCAGCGCGTCGTACCCCGCCAGGGCGGCGGCGACGGCCTCCCTCCCCCGCTCGGCCAGCGCCAGCGCTTCGGCCGCACCCTCGGCGTCCGGACCCTCGGCGAGGTACGCGCGCAGCCCCGGGCTCAGGAGGTCCGCGTGCCGGGTCCGCTCGAGGGCGAGGTTCCCCCAGGCCTCGTGGCGCATGAGGACCTGCTGGGCCGCGATCAGGTCACCGAACCACGTCGGGAGCTCGACCTCGGCGATCTCGACGTCGCCGCCGTCCGAGAGCGCAGCGACCGCCGCGTCGACGACCGCGCGGGCGTCGTCGTCCATCCGGGCCGGTGACGCGCCGGGCCACCACCCGATCCGCGGACGCCCCTGAGGGCGCTCGGCGGGCGACGGCATCGGCTCGTCGGCCATGACGGCCAGGACGAGGGCGGCGTCCTCCGCGTCCTGCGCCATCACGCCGAGCGTGTCGAGGTGCTCGGAGCAGAGCTTCACCCCGTCGAACGGGACGCGGCCGAACGTCGGCTTCGCCCCGACGATGCCGCAGAACGAGGCCGGCCGGACCACGGAGCCGGCGGTCTGGGTGCCGAGCGCGATCGGGAGCAGCCCGGCCGCGACCGCGGCGGCGGAGCCGCTCGAGGAGCCGCCGGGGGTGCGGGTCGGGTCGTGCGGGTTGCGGGTCGGACCGGGGGTGAACAGCGCGAACTCGGTGGTGACCGTCTTCCCGACGATCAGCGCGCCGGCGACCCGCAGCCGGTCCACGACGATCGCGTCGCGCTCCGGGCGGTGGCCGGCGTGGATCGGCGAGCCGTACGCCGTCGGCGCGTCCGCGGTGTCGATGATGTCCTTCAGCCCGACGGGGAGACCGTGGAGGGGGCCCCGCGCGGAGGGCGGGACCGCGTCGAGCTCGCGCGCCCGCTCGAGGACCGCCGCGGGATCGAGGTGGGCGAAGGCCCGCAGGTCCGGCTCGACGTCCGCGATGCGCGCGAGCGTGGTCTGCGCGGTCGCGAGGACGCTCCCGCGCCCCCCGCGGTGCGCCGCGACGAGCTCGCGGGCCCGGACGGGTCCCGACGGATCCGGGTCGCTCACGTGAGCAGCGACCCGAGGACGACGCCGACGACGACGAGCGCGCCGCCGAGCACGGCGGCCAGCGCGAGGTCGGAGGGACGCCGGGCGACACCGGACGTCGGGATGCCCGGACCCGGTCCGGCCGTGCCGGGCGTGACCCCGGAGGCGGGGGCGGAGGCGGCGACGGGGGCGGTGGCCGGACCCGTCGCCGCGGCCGCTGCGGGCGTCCGCTCGCCGCGGACGTCCGCCTCGACGGCGGCGAAGAACTGGCCGGCCATCCGCTTCGCGACGCCGGCGATCATGCGCTGCCCGACCCCGCCGATCATCCCGCCGACGACCGCCTCGGCCTCGTAGCGGACCCGCGTCCCGCCCTCGACCTCGTCGAGGTGGACGACGGCGTCCGCGCTGACGGTCCCGGCGGTCCCGGAGCCTCCGGCGCGGAGGCGGTAGCGCTCGGGCTCGACGCGGTCCGAGAGCTCGACGGTCCCGAGGTAGGTGCCCTTGATGCTCGCGACGCCCGCCGTGATGGTCGCCCGGTACGAGTCCGGTCCCGTCGCCTCGAGGCGCTCGCAGCCCGGCAGGGTCCGGGCCAGGACGGCCGGGTCCATGAGCGCCTCCCAGAGCCGCCGACGCGGGACGCCGACGGTGACGCTGCCCTCGATCCTCATGCTCGGCTCCTCAGCGGTGGTCGGCCGCGACGCGCAGGGCGTGCAGCCGGGACGGGGACAGCGGCATCGCGTCGATGCCGACGCCGACGGCGTCCTCGATGGCGGACGCGAGCGCGGCCGAGCCGGGGATGACGCCCGCCTCGCCCGCACCCTTGATCCCGAGCGGGTTCAGCGGTGATGGGGTCTCGAGGTGGTCGACGGCGACGGCCGGGACCTCCGAGGCGTACGGCATCAGGAAGTCCATGAACGACGCGTTGAGCAGCTGGCCGTGCTCGTCGTACGCCATCTCCTCGTACAGGGCACCGCCGACGCCCTGGGCGACCCCGCCCATGATCTGCCCCTCCACGATCATCGGGTTGATGAGCGTGCCGCAGTCGTGCACGACGGAGTAGCGCAGGATCCTCACGTCCGACGTCTCGGGGTCGACCTCGACCTCGACCGCGTGCATGCCGTTCGCGAACGTCGAGCGCAGCGGCGAGTAGAAGTCGGTCCCCTCGAGCCCGGGCGACTCCCCCGCCGCGACCGGCGGTCGGTCCGTCGTCCCCGGCGAGGCGAACTGCGTCGCGATCCGCGCGGACGCGTCGAACGCGTAGCGGAGCGGGTTCGACATGGTTGCGAGGACGCCGAGCGGGATCGACGTGGCCGGGCTGCCGACGACCCGGACGTGGCCGTCCACCAGCTCGAGGTCCTCGACGTCGACCTCGAGCGCCTCGGACGCGATGCGCAGCGCCTTCTCCCGGACCTTCAGGGCGGCGAGGTGGATCGCGTTCCCGCTCATGACGGCCGCCCGCGAGGCGAACGTCCCGACGGCGTAGGCGAAGCGGCGCGTGTCGCCGGTGACGACCTCGACGTCCTCGAACGGGACGCCGAGCGCGTCGGCGACGACCTGCGCGAACGCCGTCCGGTGACCCTGCCCCTGGGTCGAGAGGCCGGTCGCGACCTTCACCTTCCCGGTCGTCTCGACCTGCACGTGGCCGCCCTCGTAGGGACCGACGCCGGTCCCCTCGACGTACGCCGCCATCCCGATCCCGAGGAGCCGCCCCGCTGCCTCGGCCGCGGCGCGGCGCGCGGGGAAGCCGTCCCAGTCGGCCAGCTCGCGCAGCTTCGCGAGCGAGGCCGGGAAGTCACCGGAGTCGTAGGCGTAGGGCCGGCCGTCCTGGAAGGTCAGCCCGAAGTCGTACGGCATCTCGTCGGGCCGGATCAGGTTGCGCTCGCGGACGAGGGTGCGGTCGAGCCCGAGGTGGCGGGCGATGCGGTCCATCGTCCGCTCCATCGCGAAGCAGCCCTGCGGACGCCCGGCGCCGCGGTAGGGGCTGACCGGGACGGTGTTGGTGTAGAGGCTGTCGAACCGGACCCGGTAGTCGGTGATCCGGTAGGGCCCCAGCAGCTGGGTCGACGTGATGATCGGGACGATCAGCCCGTAGGGGATGTAGGCCCCGTGGTCGTGCAGCAGGCGGACGTCGAGCCCGAGGATGCGGCCATCGTCGTCGAACCCGACGTCGATGAACTGGACCTGCCCCCGCTCGTGGTTCGCGGAGATGAAGTGCTCCCGGCGGTCCTCGGTGAACTTGACCTCGTGGCCGAGGAGCCGCGCGGCCCAGGGGACCAGCAGCTCCTCCGGCCACGGGTGCACGATCTTGACCCCGAAGCCGCCCCCGATGTCGGGCGCGACGCACTCGACCTGAGCCAGGGGCAGCTCGAGGTACGAGGCCACGACCGCGCGCACGCTGGTCGGCGTCTGCGTCGAGGAGTGCACCCGCAGGCGCTGGTCGTCGGCGTCCCAGCGGGCGTGCACGCCGCGGGTCTCCATCGGCGTCGAGGCCGAGCGGTCGATGTCGAGGCGGAACGTCAGGCGGTTCGGCGCCGCCGCGATCCGGCCCGGCGCGTCGCCGATCTCCTGGGTCAGGGTGGCGGCGAGGTTGCCGGGGATGTCGTCGTGGACGAGGAGCTCCCCGGACGCGGCGCGCTCGTGGCCGACGACCGCCGGCAGCGGCTCGTACGCGACGTGGATGCGGTTCGCCGCGTCCTCGGCGAGGTAGCGGTCCCGCGCGACCACCATCGCGACCGCCTCGCCGACGTGGTTGACCTCGCCCGCCGCGAGCACGTGCTGCGTGCGGGCCGCGGTCAGGGCAGGGTGGGGGATGAGCACCGGCAGCCGCTCGCGCAGGCGCGGCGGGAGGTCCTCGTAGGTGTAGACGGCGACGACCCCGTCGACGTCGAGGGCGCCCGTGACGTCGATGTCGAGGACGCGGGCGTGCGCGTGGGGACTGCGGACGATCGCGACCTCGTACGCGCCCTGCCCCAGATCGTCGAGGTACCGGCCCTCCCCGCGGAGCAGCCGCGGGTCCTCGGTCCGCAGGACCGGCGCGCCGAGCATCCGGGTCGTCATGCTGCGCCCTCCGGTCGGTGGCGCTCGCGCGGGTCGACGCCGGTCCCCGCGAGCTCCTCGGCCGCGCCGGCGACCGCCGCGAGGATCCCGGCGTAGCCGGTGCAGCGGCAGAGGTTCCCGCTCATCGCGTCGCGGATCGTCGCCGCGTCGGGCGCGGGCTCCTCTGCGAGGAACGCGCAGGCGGTCATGATGAAGCCGGGCGTGCAGAACCCGCACTGCAGCCCGTGGTGCTCCTGGAAGGCGCGCTGGACCGGGTGGAGCGTCCCGTCCTCGGCGGCGAGCCCCTCGACCGTCGTGACGGCGCGGCCGCTGACGCTGACCGCGAGCGTGAGGCAGGAGCGGACCGGCATGCCGTCGAGCAGGACGGTGCAGGCGCCGCAGACCCCGTGCTCGCACCCGACGTGGGTCCCGGTCAGCTCGAGGTCGTGGCGCAGCAGGTCGCTCAGGAGCCTGCGCGCGGGGACCCGGGCGCGCCGGACCTGCCCGTTGACCGTGAGCTCGACGTCGTGGAGCGCCTCGGGTGCCGGCGTCGTGCGGTCCATGGCCCCTCCTGCCGTCACGTCAGCGGACGCCGGCGCCGGCGCGCGCCAGCGCGTCCGCGGCCGCGGCGCGCACCGCGCGTCCCGCGAGCACCCCCGCGAGATGGCGGCGGTAGGCGGCGTCGGCGTGCACGTCGTCCTGCGGCTCGACGAAACCCGCGACCGCGGCAGCGACGTCCACGACATCGAGATCCGCGGCGTCGCGCCCCGCGACCGCCGGCGAGAGGTCGAGCACGGCGGTACCGGTCCCGACCCCGATGAAGGTCGCCCGCGCCCCGACGATGCGCCCACCGTCGACCGCGACCTCCGTCGCGACCCCGGCGAGGGCGTAGTCGCCGTGCCGGCGCGAGAGCTCGACGAACGCCGAGCCCGTCCCCGGCGCGGCGACCGGGACGCGCAGCTCGAGCGCGAGCTCGTCGGGGGCGACGTCGGACTCGAGCGGACCGCGGACCAGGTCGGCGGCCTCGATGGAGCGACGACCGCGGACGCTCGCGACCTCGAGCGTCCCGCCGAGCAGCGCGACGACCGCGGGCATCTCGGCCGCGGGGTCGGCGTGGACGACGGACCCGACCGTGGTCCCGCGGTTGCGGATCACCGGGTGCGCGACGAGGTCGAGCGCGCGGCGCAGCAGCGGCTGGACCGCCGCGACCGCGTCGTCGCGACGCAGCCGCTCGTGCGTCACGCCGGCACCGATGCGGACGTGTCCGTCGGCGACCTCGAGCACGTCGAGCCCGGGGATGCGGCCGATGTCGATCAGCGCCGCCGGCTCCGCCAGCCGCATGTTGAGCAGCGGCACCAGGCTCTGCCCGCCCGCCAGGACCTTGGCACCGTCCAGCGCGGCCAGCAGCGTCAGCGCCTCCTCGACGGAGCGTGGCGCGTGGTAGGCGAACGGCGGTGGCTTCATGTCGGGTCGACCCCCCCAGCACCCTCGGGACGCTGACCCTCGACGCTACCCGAGCGCCCCTCCCGGCCCCCCTCCGGACCGGCGAGGACGCGCGCGACGACCGCCGGCATCGCCGTCGGCTCGCGTCCGAGGAGCGCGCGCAGCACGGTCGCGTCCCCGGGCGAGCCGTGCCGGTCGTAGTGCCGGACCATCGCGAGGAGACGGCGGCGCCGCTCCTCCCCCGCCGGCCCGGCGGGAGCGGCACCCGCGACCCATTCCTCGGGGTCCAGGCGCTCGGCCGTCACGCCGCGACCGAGCGCGGTCGCGGCGGCGGCGGCCACGTCGCGGGCCGAGACCTCGGCGGGGCCGCTCAGCTCGAAGGTCGCGTGGACGCCGAGCCCGTCGAGGAGGCAGCGGGACGCGACCTCCGCGACGTCGGCGAGGTCGACGAGGGCGCTCCGGGCGTCGACGTCGTAGGGCACGGCCAGCCGTCCGGCCCGCAGGGAGCCCGGGTCGCCGAGCAGGTTCTGCACGTAGGCGTTGGGCTGCAGCAGCGTCCACGCGACGGCGGAGGCGAGCAGGACCTCCTCGGCCCGGGCCTTGTCCGCGTGGTGGGGCATCGCGGTCAGCTGCGGGTGGACGACCGAGTGCAGCACCGCACGCCGGACCCCGGCGACCGCGCAGGCCGCGACCGCGGCCTCGGCCATCGCGACGTCGTCGGGGGACATGTTCGGCGCGATCAGGTGGACGGCGTCGGCGCCCTCGAGCGCCCGCGCGAGCAGCGCCGCGTCGCGCTGGTCGCCGACGACCGCGTCGACCCCCTCCGGCAGCCGCGCCGCGTGGTCGGGCGTGCGCACCACGCCCGTCGCGGCGGCGCCGCGCGCGCGCACCGCGGCGAGGACGGCGCGGCCGGTCTTGCCGCCGGCACCGGTGACGACGACGCGGACGCGGGCGGGGACCGTCACGCCACCGCGCCGTCCGGCTCCGGTGCGAGCTCGGCGAGCGCGAGCACCGCGTCCCGGAACGCCGAGATCGGCGGGGTCACGAGCCCGGCGCCGACCTGCCCGGTCCCGGCGACGCGGCCGGCGATGCCGGTGTTGACGACGGGCACGGTCCCGGTCCGGGCCACGAGCGTCGCGTCGATGCCGACGGGCGTGCCGCGCGACTCGAGGACCGGGATGCGCAGGTGCGGGTGCTCGGCCAGCGTGATGCCGTACATGCTGCGGGTCGCGGCCAGCGCGTCCGCGGCGCGGCCGCCGATGAACCCGACGATCGCCGGCGCCGCGGCCATCGCGAACCCCCCGAGCCCCGCGGTCTCCATGATGGTCGAGTCGCCGATGTCGGGGTTCGCGTCCTCCGGCCCGTACCCGCTGAACAGCAGCCCCTGCGGCACCTGCGCCGGACCGGTGAACCAGCGGTCGCCGGTCCCGGACAGCTGGATGCCGAACTCGGTGCCGTTGCGCGCCATCGCGACGACGACGCTCGACCCCGGGAGGTCGCGGGCGGGGTCGGTCGCCGACTTGGCGGCCGGCATGCCGAGGTTGAGGAAGAAGTGCTCGTTGCCGTTGATGAACCGCACGACGTCGGCGACGGTCGAGCCGTCGAGCCCGGCCTCCAGGAGCGGCGGGACGAGCGCCCGCACGACGAGCGCCGAGCCGGCGCGGTTGCGGTTGTGCAGCTCGTCGCCCATCTGCAGCGCCTGCACCTCGATGGCGCGGAGGTCGAGCGAGCCGAGCCGTCCGACGGCGGCGGCCATCGCGGGCGCGAGGACCGCGGCCATCCACCGCAGCCGCTCGAGCACCTCGGGTCCGAACGCCCCGTAGCGCAGCACCTTGCCGAGGCCCTCGTTCAGGGTCGCGTGCGCGCGGTTGCCGAACGCCGCGTTCTCGACCACGAGCACCGGCATCGACGGGCTCACGACCCCGGCCATCGGGCCGACCGTCCGGTGGTGGTGGCAGGAGTCGAGCTCGATGGCGCCGCGCTCCGCGAGCGCCTCCGCCTCCTCCGGCGTGCTCGCCAGGCCCTCGAGGAGCATCGCGCCGATCAGCGCGCCGCGGAGGGGTCCCGAGGCCGCCTCCCAGGCGATGGGAGGGCCGGCGTGGAGGAACTGGCCGCGCTCGAGGCCGAGCGCCTCGGCCGCGGTCGAGACCCCGACCCAGTGCGGCTCGGCCGCGACGATCCGCTCGACCGCCGTCCGGTTCGCCTCGGCGCGCCGGGGGTCGGCGGCGATGCGCGCCAGCGCCGGACCGGTCCCCTCGACGGGCGGGCGCCACTCGACGTCGAGGACGTCGACGCCCTGGTCGCGGAGGCTCGTCGAGAGCAGGTCGATGCCGGCGGCCGCGACGCGGGGCCGTCCGGCGAGCAGCGCGTCCGCCGCGCCGTGCGACGGCGTCGGGGATGCGGTCATCGGGCACCTCCTGCGAGTGCGACGGCGAGGCGGGCCGCCTCCGCGTTCGAGACGGTGACGTGGGCGCCCGCGGCCGCGAGGGCGGTGGCCTGCCGCTCGAGTCCCTGCGGGTCCCCGCGGCCGCCGCAGAGCGAGACGACGACGTCGAGCTCGCGGCCGGCGGTCGCGGCGTCGTCCCGGACCCTCGCGACGAGGGGGGCGAGCTCGGCGGCGGGGTCGGGGTGCGCGGCGTGCCCGAGCACGACGTCGAGGAGCAGGACCCGCGCGGTCGGAGCCTCGGCGAGGATGCGGTCGGCGCGGAGCCGCCCGTCGATCATCGGGTGCGGGCGACCGCGGGTGAACTCGTCCTCCCCGAGGTCGAGGAGGAGGTGTCCCGCGACGGGCGTGGCGCCGCCGACCCGCAGCGGGGCGGGGACGACGACGTTGGCGTGCACGTCTCCGAGCGCGGCGCGGGCGATCAGCACGGCCTCGGCGCAGAGCGTCCCGCCGGCGAACAGGCCGACGAGGCGACCGGGGGCGGAGGGGACGGGGCGCTCACCCCAGGACGGCCACGGGTCGGGCACGCTCCCGCCGGCGGCGGCGCCGACGTCCGCGGCGACGGCCGTGAGGTCCGGCCGGCCCTCGCCGAGCAGCGCGGTCACGAGCGGGGTCCGCAGCGTGGCCACCACCTCCTCGACGCGGCGGGCTACCTCCGGGTCGGGCGGCTTCGAGAGCAGCACGATGCGCTCGGTCGCGGGGTCCTCGTCGAGCATCCGCAGGGCCCGAAGCGTCGAGCGGCCGCCGACCGCGGCCGAGAGGTCGCGCCCGCCGACGCCGAGCACGTGCGAGACGCCGACGCCGGCGAGGTCGAGGAGGCAGGCCAGCTGCTGCGCGCCGGTGCCGCTGGCGGCGACGACGCCGACCGGTCCGGGGCGGACGACGTTCGCGAACCCGAGCCCGACCCCGCCGACGATCGCGGTGCCGGCGTCGGGACCCATCACGAGCACCCCGCGCTCGTCGGCGCGGCGCTTCAGCGCGACCTCCTGCGCGACCGTCACGTTGTCGCTGAACACCATGACGTGGACGCCCGCCTCGACGGCGTCGAGCGCCTCGACGAAGGCGTGGTCACCGGGGGTCGAGATCAGCGCGAGGTCGGCTCCGCGGGCGACGGCGTCGCCGACGGTCCGCGGTGCGGCCTCGCCGGCGTCGGCCGAGGACGCCGCCGGGCGCGCGGCCAGCGCCGCGGCGAGCGCCGCCAGCGCGGCGTCGAGCGCGGCCGCGTCGTGGGCCCGGACGGCCACGACCAGGTCGTCGGGACCGGCGGACGGGACGGCGAAGCCCAGGTCGCCGAGCAGCGCGACGTTCAGCTCGGTCGCCATCGCCACGAGGCCGGCCTCGACGCCCTCGACCGCCGTCACGGCTGCGCTGACCTGCATGAGCGCGACGGAGTCGGCGTAGTGGCCGCGGCGGACCTCGACGTGGTCGGTCATCGCGGGCTCCATGGGTCGGTGGCGACGAGCGCCGGTGCGTCGGACGGTCGGAGGATGGAGGACCGGAGGGCGGCGGGCGGGGGGACGGCGGGCTCGAGCGTGACCGCGGCGTCCGTCCCCGCGCCGGCCGCGAGGCGGAGGGCGAGGAGCATGCCCTCGGCGAGGTCGCGCCCGCTGCTGGCACCGAGGGCGAGCAGATCGGCGAGCGCGGCCCGGGTCCCGCTCGGGTCCCGGCGGTCCGCCGGGGCCAGCAGGGCGAGCAGCAGGCGCGCGGCCGGCGAGACCATCGCGCCCCCGACCGCGTCGCGCAGGAGCGAGGCCGAGAGCAGCGTCGTCCGGTCGGCCGCGATGTCGAGCACGGCGGACCGGACCGCGCCCAGCACCGGGCCCGACCGCGTGTCGACGCCCGCGCGCCCGAGCACCGCGGCCGTCGCGAGGAGGCCGGCGAGGACGTCGTCCCCGGACGGGGTCAGGCCCGGTCCGATCCCGACGAGCTCCCGGCCCGCGCCCGCGGCGGCCACGGGGTCCCGCCGGTCGAGGGCGTCGCGGAGCGCCCCGACGCGCGCGTCGACCGCGTCGGCGACGGCGTCGGCGACGCGACGCGCGACCGCGTCGGTCACGAGGAGTCCCTCGAGCCGCCGGGCGGCAGCGGAGGGGTCCGCGCCCGCCGGGGGCCTCGGCCGCGGGTCGAACCATCGCGACGGGACGAGCCGGAGCGGACCGATGCGGACGACGCCCCCGCCGACGCCCGCGGACGTGTCCCGCGCGAGCCCCACGAGGCCGGCCCGGTCCCGCTCGACGGGGAGCACGAGCGCGGCCGGGGGTACCGCGGCGTCGCGTGTCACGACGGCGATCGTCCGGCTCGGATCCTGCGGGTCGGCGAGGTACAGGGCGGCGGGGAAGGCGGCGAGGACCTCGAGCGTCCGGTCGGGGCCGTCGACGTGGTCGGCGAGCAGGACGCTGACCGCGACGGGGACGCGCGTCGCGGCGCCGGGCGCGACGCTCACGGCCGGTCCCCGACGACCCGCGTGCCGACCCGGCCCTCGAGCGCGGGACCGACCTCGTCGAGCGAGGCGATCACGGCCGAGTCCCCTCCGGCCTCCACGAACCGGCAGGCGGCCTCGACCTTGGGTCCCATCGAGCCGACACCGAAGGCGCCCGACGCGGCGAGCGCGCGGAGCTCGGCGACCGGGACCTCGCCGAGCCACCGCTCCTCGGGGGTGCCGTACCCGACGGCGACCCCGCGGACGTCGGTGAGGATCACGAAGCGGTCGGCACCGAGCTCGGTGGCGAGCAGGGCACCGGCGAGGTCCTTGTCGATGACCGCCTCGACGCCGCGGAGGCGGCCGTCATCCCCGCGCACGGTGGGGACGCCACCACCGCCGTTCGCGACCACGACCGCGCCGCCGTCGAGGAGGTCCCGGATGACCTCGAGCTCGAGCGACGCCAGCGGTGTCGGCGAGGGCACGGTCCGCCGCCACCCCGCCGCGGTCGCTGCGAAGGTCTGCCCGGTCCTCCGGCGACGCTCGACCTCGGCCTCGTCGGTGATCCTCGGGCCGACCGGCTTGGTCGGGGCCGAGAAGGCCGGGTCGTCGGCCGCGACGAGGACGCGGCTGACCAGCGGGACGACGGTCCGGGGCGCTCCGTGGCCCGCGAGCTCGTCGCCGAGCGCGTTGGCGAGCGTGAAGCCGATCGTGGCCTGGGTCTGCGCCACGCACCAGTCGAGCGGGACCGGCGGGACGACGTCGCGGGCGAGCTCGTTCTTCAGCAGCAGGTTCCCGACCTGCGGGCCGTTCCCGTGGGTCAGGACGACCTGGCGAACGCCGCCGGCGATGACCCCGGCCAGCCCTGCCATCGCCGCCGCGATCGACGCGGTCTGCTCGTCGGCGGTCCCGGTCCGCCCGGCGGGGACGATGGCGTTCCCGCCGAGCGCGACGACCACGCGCTCGGACCCGAGGGACCCCCCGGACCCCCCGGAGCGACGTGTCCTCGCCGCCACGTGCGGCACCTCCCGACCGACGGCGCTGCGTCCGGCGGCCACCGCACGGTACGGGCGCGTCGGGGCCGGCTCCTCGGCAGGGTGCGACGAGCCCCGGTCCGGCCGCTCGTCAGGTCCTGCCCATCCGCCGAGGCGTCGGTCGCGACCGGCCCCGGACGCGAGCGGGGCCACCCCGAGGGGTGGCCCCGCCGCGTGCGGAGTCCGTGGCCCGGCCGATGCGGCCGGGCCCGACCGTCACTGGCCGGCGGCGAAGGGCGGCACGACGCCCTTCTCGACGGAGCCGATGCCGCGCTCCTCGTCGGTGCCGGGGATCAGGTTGTCGAGCAGGATGCCGAGCACCGCGGCGGTCGCGATGCCGGAGGAGAAGATCGAGCGGACGACGGTCGTCGCCCAGTCGATCCCGAAGAACGAGAAGTCCGGGTTGCTCCCGAAGTACTGCGGGAACACGAACCCGCTGAAGAGCACGAACCCGGCGATCATCAGGTTGCGCTGCGAGTCCATGTCGGCCCGGCGGAGGTTCGAGAGCCCGACCGCGGCGATGAGCCCGAACAGGGACAGGTACACGCCGCCCACGATGGGCGTCGGGATCGTGGTGATGACCCCGCCGACCTTCGTGATGATGCCGAGGACGACGAGCAGACCGGCGCCGAGCAGGACGACGCGGCGGCTCGCGACCTTCGTCAGACCGACGAGTCCGATGTTCTCGGAGTAGGAGGTCGAGGCGAACCCGCCCACGACCGCCGTGGCCGCGCAGCCGAGGCCCTCGGCACCGATCCCGCGGTTGATCTCCTCGGCCGAGGGGTCGTGACCCCGGGCCATGCGGGAGACCGCGTGGTAGTCACCGAAGGACTCGATGATCGAGGCCAGGTAGGCGGCCACGAACGCGATGATGAAGGTGAAGTCGAACAGGGGGGTACCCCACGGGAAGATGATCCCGCCGCCCCCGACCTCGACACCCCGGACCCACGGCGTCGCCGCGGCGCCGTCGAAGCTGACGGCGGCGGCACCGGTGAAGACGCCGGCCACGGTCATGATCCACGCGAACGCGTACGCGGTGATCACGGCGAGCAGGACCGGGAAGAGCGAGAACATCCGGACCTTCGGCGCCAGGATCAGCGAGTACACGAAGATCAGCGCGAGCGTGAGCAGCGCCAGCGGCCAGTGGAACGAGGCTGTGTCCGCCGCCGCACCGAACAGCGAGAGACCGATCATCGCGATGACCGGCCCGATCGTGATCGGGGAGATGAAGCGACGGATCAGGCCCATCAGGCCGCCGAAGCCGATGATGACCTCGATGACGGCGCCGGCGATGATCATCCCGGCGATGTAGCGCATGGCCTCGGCGCCCTGGTACTGCCCAGCGATCGCGAAGAACGCACCCAGGAACGCGAACGAGACGCCCTGCACGATGGGCAGGCGCGAGCCGAACGTGACCTGGATCGCCGTCGCGATGCCGGAGGCGATGAAGACCGAGCTGATGAGGATCGCGATGTCGGGGCCCTGGAACCCGAGCGCCGGGCCGACCAGGAACGGCACGAGGATCGTCGCGCCGAACATCGTCAGCACGTGCTGGGCCCCGAGGCCGAGGGCCTTCGGGAACGGCTTCGGGACGTCATCGATCCCGTAGTTCAGACCGAGACCGCCCGCGGTGGTGGAGCTCATGCTTCCCCTCTCCGGATGCAGTCCGCCGACGACGCGCGCCGGCGGGGGGTGGATCCCCTCTCCCACCGTCCGGGTCGGGCCCGGACGGTCGCCGACCGCTGGGGGCGACCGGCGGAGGGCAGCGTACGTGCCGGAGCGCCGGAGGAGGAGAGCTACGACCGGAGTAGTTCCGAGGGAGGGGGGAGGAACGGCCCAGGTCCCCCGCTCGTGACCCGTCCCGTCGCCGTGCCGGTCGAAGCCGGCACGGTCCCTGTGCGGTCCCGGCTCGGCCCCGGCTCAGTCGACCCGGACGATCGCCGCGACGGGTCCGCCGCCGAGCGGTCCCTGGTGCAGCGCGGCGACCGAGACGAACACGGCGCTGTCGCCGACCGTCGCCGCCGTGACCCCGCCGACCGCGCCCTTGATCTGCCGGTGGTGGTGGACGTCGGAGTCGTCGAGCGGGAGCTGCCGGCGTCCGCGCAGCTTCCCGCGCGGGTCGGCCTCGCACTTGAGGAAGACGTTCACGAGCCGCCCGCCGAGGTCGGTGTGGTGCGGCCGCTCCGGCAGGTCGAGCCCCGCCGAGCGGATCGCATCCCAGATGCCGTCCTGGTCGATGGCGTCGCGCATGGCGGCGTGTCCGACGCGGTAGTGGCTGCGGCTGCCGGCGGCGTTGCCGACCAGAACGATCTGCGCCCGGTCGAGCTCGACCCCCGACGAGCAGGAGGCGACGGTCGAGAACAGCGAGTGGTCGCGACCGATCGCCTCGGCGGCCGGGACGCCGGGGATCTCGCCGAGCGCGAGGGCGATGCCCAGCGCCGTCGTCCCGTTCGAGATGTCCATCGAGTACAGCGTGTCCTCGGTGTACACCGTCATCCCCCGGCGGTGCGCGTCGGCGATCGTGTCCTGCACCAGGAGCGGGGTCTTCGTCTGCACGTAGTGGACGTCGGCCACGTCGGTGATGCCGGCGGCGGCCATCGCGCGCCGCACGCCCTCGGCGACCTTCTCGACCATCGCGGGTCGGCCGATGTCCTCGGGGAGGAGCACGTCGGACATCGCGATGCCGACGCTGAGTCGCTTCTCGTCCGTGTCCGCGCCCTTCGTGTCGGGGACGCGGGCGAAGATCGTCGCGTGGGGGGTGATGACCCCGTCGCAGCCGCCGGACCAGGCCATCGGGATCGCCTTCACGTCGGCCTCGGATCGCGAGCCGTGCTCCATGAGCACCCCGCGGAAGGCCTGGTCGGCGAGGATGCGGGTGTAGTCGTTGACCCCGCCGTTGCCCTCGGTCTTGCCGATGACCGCGACGACCTCGTCCGCGGTGAACACGCCGTCGCGGATCAGTCGCTCGAGACCGGACGCGTCCGTGACGCTGGTGATCTCGACCTTGCGGACCTCGAACGGCATCGCCGACCTCCCTGGGCTGTCGCGTCGACGCTACCGCCCACCCCGCCCCCGACGTATGGCGACCCTGCACGACGGCACCGGCGCGCGAGTAGCGTGAGTTGCCAGTCCCGCGGGAGGCGGACCGCGCCGGGGACTCGGGGGGTGCACGGGATGGGCGCGAGCGGGAGCCGAACCGGTCGGAGCGGCCGCGGTCGCGGCCGAGGGCGGAGCGGGGGCGGCGACCGTTCCTGGACGGTCGAGGACGTCCTCGGCGCACCGTCGCTCTCGGGGGCCCGGATCCTCGCCGGTGCGGCCGGACTGACCCGCGTCGTCGAGCGCCTCAACGTCATGGAGGTGCCGGACGTCGTCCCGTGGACCGCGCCGAACGAGCTGCTGCTCACCACCGGCTACCCGCTCCGGGACGACCCCGACCAGCTCGTCCCGCTGATCGCCGAGCTCGACCGCGTGGGCCTGGCCGGGCTCGGGGTGAAGGTCGGCCGGTTCCTGGCCGAGGTCCCCGCCGCCGCCGTGGCGCGCGCCGAGACGCTCGGCTTCCCCCTGATCGAGCTGCCGACCGAGCTCCGGATCGACGACGTGCTGCACGACGTGCTCGGGCGGATGCTCGACCGCGCACGGTCGGACCAGCGCAGCGGTGAGCAGCTGCACCGCTCGTTCCTCGACGTCGTCCTCGCGGGGGGCGGGCTGCCCGACATCGCCGGAGCGCTCGCCGCGCACCTCGGAACCCCGGTCGCCGTCGTCGACCTCGTGGGAACGGTCCTCGCCGGGATCGACCTGCAGTCGCTCGGCCTCGACCCCGCGGAACGGCTGCCGGTGCCGCCGGGCGGTCACGGCGTCCTCGTCGGTGGGCTGCACCTCTCCGCCGCGTCGGTCGTCGCGGGACGGCGGTGGCACGGCTGGGTCGTCGCGATCGGACGCGGGCCGATCGCCGAGGAGGACGGGGCGGCGCTCGAGCACGCGGCGACGATGGTCGCGCTGACGCTGACGCAGGCCGAGGAGCTGCGCGCGGTAGAGGACCGCTACCGGACCGGGCTGATGCACGACCTGCTCGCCGGCGGCGACGACCCGTCCGAGCTGCGCCGACGGGCGACCGACTTCGGCTGGGACGTCGACCGCGAGCTGATCGTGCTCGTCGCGCGCCGGGAGGCGGAGGGATCGCCCGACGGGACCGAGGAGGTCCGCGACCTCGACGTCGGCGCCCGGCGGCTGTTCACCGAGCGTGACCCGGGCGCGGCCGTGGTCGCGTTCGGGCGCGAGGTCGTGGCCCTCACCGCGCCGTTCCGGGGTCCGACGGGCCGCGCCGACGCCGTCGCCTTCGCGGGTCGCGTGTCCGCCGCCCTCGCCCGCGCGGTCGGCGGTCCGGTCTCGATCGGGCTGGCGCGACCGGTGCCGGACGCGTCCCGTCTCCCGGAGGCGTACGAGCAGGCCCGCCGTGCGGTCGCGATCGGACGTCGGGTGCACGGGCCGATGGCCGTCGCCCACTTCGACGAGCTCGGCGTCCACCGGGTCCTGGCCTCGGTGCCCGAGCCGGAGCTCCGGTCCTTCGCGCAGGAGGTCCTCGGCCCGCTGGCCGCTCCCGACGCCGGGATGCTCGACCTCCGCAGGACGCTGCGCGAGCTGCTGCAGACCGGCGGGAACGTCGCCGAGGCGGCCCGCCGGCTCCACTTCCACTACAACACGCTGCGCTACCGCATCGAGAAGCTGCGGGCGCTGCTGGGACCGTTCACCGAGGATGCGCGGCTGCGCCTCGACGTCGAGGTCGCCCTGCTCATCCTCGAGCACGACGACGCCACGGCGGAGCGGCGCGGCTGACCGCTCGGCCGGACGGTGACCGGACGCCTCCCGTCCGACGTCGGACCGGTCAGCGACGTGCGAGGTGCAGGTGCGCGGCGAGGTCGTCGAGGACCTGCTTCGCGTCCCCGAACAGCATCACGGTGTTGTCCCGCTCGAACAGCTCGTTCTTGATGCCCGCGTACCCCGGCGAGAGGCTGCGCTTGATGACGAAGACGCGGCGCGCCGACGCGACGTCGAGGATCGGCATGCCGGCGATCGGCGAGCTCGGCTGCGTGTTCGCGGCCGGGTTCACGACGTCGTTCGCGCCGACGACGATGACGACGTCGGTCTGCGGGAAGTCCTGGTTGATGCGGTCCATCTCGACGAGCAGCTCGTAGGGGACCTCGGCCTCGGCGAGCACGACGTTCATGTGCCCCGGCATCCGCCCCGCGACCGGGTGGATCGCGAACCGGACCTCGACGCCGAGGGCGATGAGCGCCTTCGCGACCTCGTGCGCCGCGTTCTGGGCCCGGCCGGCGGCCAGCCCGTACCCGGGGACGATGATGACCCGCTCCGCCGCCTCGAGGACCATCGCGGCCTCCTCGGCGTCCGAGCTGCGGACGTTGACGTACTCGCTGGTGTCGGCCTCGACGTCGCCGCCGAACCCGCCGACCATCACGTTCAGGAGCGAGCGGTTCATCGCGACGCACATGATCTGCGTCAGGATCAGCCCGGCCGCCCCGACGACGGTGCCGGCGATGATCAGCAGCGGGTCGTCCAGCGCGAACCCCGCCGCCGCGGCCGCGAGGCCCGAGAGCGAGTTCAGCAGGCTGATGACGACGGGCATGTCGGCCCCGCCGATCGGCAGGACCAGCACGACCCCGATCAGCAGGCTGGCCGCGACCAGCACGAGCATCCCGACCACCGGCAGGGTCGCGTCGTGCGCGACGACGGCCTCCCACCCGGCGGCGACGCCGAGGCCGAGCAGCACCGCCATCGCGAGCGACCGACCCGGCAGCCGGGCCGGCCCCTCGACGGTGCCGCGCAGCTTCAGCTCGGCGAGGACGCTGCCGCTCAGCGTCACGCCGCCGATCAGGACCGTCAGGACCGCCGTCGCGGCCGCGGTGACGCCGAGGGCCTCGACGGCGCTGGTGGCCGTGGGGTCCTCGACGACGGCGGCCCAGAACAGCGAGACGGCCACGAGGGCCGAGGCCGCCCCGCCGAAGCCGTTGAACCGGGCGACGATCTCGGGCATCGCCGTGGCCTTCGCCCGCAGCACGGTCGCGACGCCGACGCCGGCCCCGACCGCGACCCCGCCGAGGATCCACCGCCAGTCGACGCGGCCCAGCTCGAACAGGGTCAGGACGACGGCGACGAGCATCCCGGCCGCCATCAGCTGGTTGCCGCTGCGGGCCGACCGGACGCGGGAAAGGCGCTTCAGACCGACGACGAACAGTGCGATCGAGCCGAGCGCGGCGAGGGCGGTGACGTCGGCGGTCCTCACCGGCGCCTCCGGAACGTCGCGAGCATCCGGTCGGTCACGAGGAACCCGCCGACGACGTTGATCGTCGCGAGCGCGATCGCGAGGAAGCCGAGGATCGTGCTGACCCTCGGCTCGGCCACGGTGGCCAGCGTCAGCGCACCGATGACCGTGATGCCGGACATCGCGTTCGCCCCCGACATCAGCGGCGTGTGCAGCGTCGGCGGCACCTTGTTGATCAGCTCGAAGCCGAGGAACCCCGCGAGCACGAAGACGTACAGGCTCACGAGCAGCGGACCCATCACGACGCCACCTCCGGCAGCCCGAGCGCCCCGCGCGCCCGCGGGCTGACGACCTCGCCGTCCCGGGTCAGCAGGGCCCCGGCCACGACCTCGTCCCCGTCGTCGACGCGGACCGCCCCGTCGGCGACCAGCAGCCCGACGAGGGCCGCGACGTTGCGGGCGTACAGCGTGCTCGCCTCGCCGGCCATCGACTGCACCAGTCCCTGCCCGGGGATGACGGTGACGCCGGCGTGCACGACCTCGCGGTCGGGCTCCGTCAGCTCGCAGTTCCCGCCGTCGGCGCTGGCCAGGTCGACCACGACCGCGCCGTGCGGCATCGCCTCGACCATCGGGCGGGTGATCAGGAGCGGGGCCGGCCGGAGCGGGATCTGGGCGGTGGTGATGGCGACGTGGGCCCGGGCCAGCCGCTCGGTCAGGACCTCGCGCTGCCGGACGAGGAGCTCCTCGCCCTGCTCCTTCGCGTACCCACCGGCGTCGGCCTGGTCGACGGCCTGCGGGAGGTCGATGAAGCGTCCGCCGAGCGACGCGACCTCCTCCCGCGCCGCCTCGCGGACGTCCGAGACGTGCACGACGGCGCCGAGGCGGCGGGCGGTCGCGATTGCCTGGAGCCCGGCGACCCCGGCGCCGAGCACGACGACCTCGGCCGGACGCAGCGTGCCGGCCGCGCTCATCAGGAGGGGGAAGTACTTGTCGACGCGGGCGGCGGCGACGAGGACCGACCGGTACCCGGCGAGGTTCGCCTGGCTCGAGAGCGCGTCCATCGCCTGGGCGCGGGAGATGCGCGGGACCAGCTCCATCGCCAGCGCGGTCACCCCCGCCGCAGCGAGCGCGCGGACCGCGTCGGCGTTGCGGTGGGGGGCGAGCAGCCCGACCAGCGTCGCGCCGCGCGGGAGGGCGGCGGCCTCGTCCGGCGTCGGCGGACCGACCCGGAGGACCAGCGCGGCGGACGGGTCCGGACCGAGGTCGTCGGCCCCGTCGACCAGGACGGCCCCGGCCGCGGCGTAGGCGTCGTCGGCGTACCCGGCGGCGGCGCCCGCGCCCCGCTGGACCCGGACCTCGAGCCCGAGCCGCTGCAGCGCCCCGACCGAGTCCGGCGTTGCGGCGACGCGGCGCTCGTCGGCGTGCTCGCGGGCGACGAGCGCGACCGGACGGGCGGCGTCGCTCATGCGGGACCCCCTCGCCGGTCGGCGCCGGGACGCCCCGGCGGT
>Ga0208785_1000091_pt1 | contig 35549 bp, 45 predicted proteins | sample DEB08_DNA_2_FD_185499 | JGI IMG/M metagenome (GOLD analysis project Ga0208785, IMG submission 185499) | Aqueous microbial communities from the Delaware River and Bay under freshwater to marine salinity gradient to study organic matter... | ecosystem: Environmental > Aquatic > Marine > Coastal ...
ACAGCGGTAAAATCATTAAAGGCGCTGAATTTGAAACAGAGTTTGACGCTATATCTACAGCTATCGCTACCAAGGCAGACCTTGCTTCACCAACCTTTACAGGCACAGTGACGATTCCTGCCTTGACTTTTACAGGTACGCTGTCGACAGGAACTATTGACGGAGGTACGTACTAATGGTAGCGGTAGTAGCACAACCTAACCAAGGCGGTTTTTTTAGCGATCTGTTTGGCGGTATTGGGGATGTTTATGGCGGTATTAAAGAGATAGGTTCAGCCATCTCTCCTGCACTGCCGGGCATTGCTGGTACGTTGTTGACTAAAGAAGCTTACGACAGACTAAGTGATATTGGTGAGCAGTCTATACTAGGTACAACTGTAGGTGGTGTACGTATTCCCGGAGCTATGGAGCTTGCTGAACGTGGACAAGCAGAGTCACAGTTTAGACCGTTTACGGTAACTACTCCTACCGGTGCTATGTTTACTGCGCGTATGGGTGGCGAACAGCCTGTAACAACAATGCCAGTAACAAGTCCCGGTGGTTTTGCTCCCAGCCCAACGGCTCCTCCATCAATGGCGTTACCTCCGGGCATGGGCATGGGCATGGATCAATTAATGATGCAAAGAACAGGCGAAATGCTTGGTCGCCCGGTGGCTATGGGTCAGGTTGCTCAGCCAGCTGTAATGCCAAGAACCGAAGAAGAGGGTCTTCAGGTAGGAATGCAGTTGTCACCTCAAGAGCAAGCATTACAACAACAGTTGTTTGGTGGTGCAGGTGGCTTCTTTGGTCAGGCAATGCAACCTACAGTAAGTCGTGAGCAAGCTATCTTTGAGCGTATGCGAGCAGCACAGCGCCCTGAAGAAGAGCGTCAACGTCTTGCGTTAGAAGAACGTCTAGCTGCTCAGGGTCGGTTAGGTACGTCCTCAGCAGCATACGGCGGTGCTACTCCTGAGCAACTAGCAATGGCAACTGCTCAAGAAGAAGCACGTACACGATCAATGCTAGGCGCTATGCAACAGGCTCAGGCAGAACAAATGCAACAAGCAGGTCTAGGACAACAGTTCCTTGGTGCGAGTTACTTACCTCAAGCACAGTTGTTAGCGGCGTTACAGCCAGCACAGCGCATGGCAGAGCTACAGCAACAGGCTCAGTTGTACGGTACAGGTTTGTTTGGCGAGACTGCTATGTCTGGTCTGGAGTCTAGACTGTTGGCAGAACAAGCACGCGCTAACCTGCTAGGCGGTATTGGGTCTAACGTACTTGCTGGTTTGTTTACACCGCAGGTTACTGAGTCCGGTACTGTTATTAATCCGGGTGGCTTTGGTGATTTAGGCGGTTTGTTTGACGGTATCAGCAGCGGTCTTGGTTCAATCGGTCGTGCTATTGGAATAATTGACTAACGAGGTTAATCATGGCTAAGTTTTCACAAACATTTTTACAAGGTTTGTTACAGCCTTCTTATCAAGAGGGTTTGTTTACTGCTGCGCGTGGTATAGGTCAAGCCCCTCAAATGAGGGCTTTGCAACAACAACAGCAACAACAGCGTCAACAGTTAGCAGGAATTGACACTAATTCACCTGAGGGTCTGCTTCAATTAGCTCGGTTTTACCGACAGCAAGGTGATGTAGCTAATACTGTAAAGTACGAAGAAGCAGCGCGCAATCTACAAGCACAGGTTACAGCACAGGCTCAACTAAATGCTTTCCAAGAACAAGTAGCTAGAGCAGCAGAAGCAGCAGGTCTTAAGGACCAAGCAGCGACTGCACGAGCTACTACGGACATGGAGGAGCTACGGGGTATTAGCAAGGATGTACGAGAGTTTCAGATTGAGCAACTGCCTCTAGACAATCCACAGGTTATTAAAGCACGTCTAAAGATGGCTGGATTTACTCCTGCTCAAATTACTGCTATGGGTACGTTGTCAGCCGAAGAAGCGGATGACCTATTAAAAGGACGCACAGGTAAGCTAGAGGCTTGGCAAGATAATGAAGGTAAAATTCAAGCTGTCAATGTTAACGACTTTGGTTTAGTCTATAACGACCAGACCAACTCTTATGTTAAAGCTAGTGAGTTAGGGTTGGTACGCAAGGCTCCACAGGTTCAAGAAGTTATTGACAAAGGACAAGAAGTCGGAGCCACAGCAATGGCGGAAGCCAACGTTAAAAACTTTATTGAGCTAAACACCAAAGCCCAAGACGCTCGTGATATGATTGAGTTGATCGACAGACAAACTGGACGTTTAGAGGGCGGCATGCCTACGGGTCTTGCGGCTAACGTAGAGTTAAACCTAAGACGCTTTGGTGAACTTATTGGTCTACCTTATGACCCTGCGGTCACTAATGCTGAAACCTTTATTTCAGAGGCAGGTAAGATTGTTGCTGACCAGATCAAAGACTTTGGTTCAGGCACTGGTTTGTCAGATGCGGATAGAGAGTACGCTAAGTTAATCGCTGCTGCTGACATTACCACACAGCAAGAAGCTTTGCTTTCTCTTTTGAAAATCCGCAGACGTGCTATGGTAGAGACTGTAAATAGCTTTAACAAAGTCAGAACTGCTACTTCAAAGCGCGTAGGTGAGCAAAACATGACCAGCTTCCCAAGCATAACTATGCCAGAGGAGCCAGAAACACCAGAAGCAGAACTTCCCGAAGGTTTTGAATTGGACTACTAAAACATGAAGACAGCGACTCATCCACAGACAGGACAGAAAATATACTGGGACGGCGAACAATGGTTGCCTCTTAAAACCGCCACTAACAAAGAGACAGGAGAAGTCATTGGTATAGTTAATGGAGAAACATTTACTGTTACTCCTCCACGTCCTCGTGAACCTGAGAGTATGCGAGAGATGATTGCGGAAACACCTGAGCGTTTTCAGGAGACCCGTGAGCGTTACAGAGGTCTTGCTGAAGGTCTTGAAAGAATGCCTAGTGGGTTTAAGGCGGCCACTACACTTGCAGCCGGTGTCAGCGCTGCTGGAGAGACGTTAGGAGAAGTAGCAGGAGAAGCCTATCGTAGGTATGCTCCTGAGGCTGTCCAACGCGGTGTTTCTGAGTTGTACGAAGGTTCTATGCTTCAGCGTGGAATGGAAAAGGTAGGTGAGTTAGCACAAGCTTACCCAGAGGAGGCTACTACTGCTGAAGCCCTTCTTAATGTTGCTGGTATCAGTCCCAAGATAGGTTTCCCGTCCATCCCTAGACCCAGTGCTTCAGTACGTATGGCCTCAGGAAAAGCAACACAGGCTATCCTAGAGGAGGAACGTAAGGCAGTAGCAGATAGTTTACTACCTGAAGACTACGTTAAAGCTCCGGGAACCATTGAGCCTGTAGGGGCCATGAACCGTAACGTATACGTACCGTCGCCTTCAGAAGACAACGTGATTGACTACTTGGCAAAACTCCCTGAGTACAAAGGTGACCGAAACCCCGCTGTAAACGCTAAGGTTGTAGACGGTCAACTGGCTAAACACGAGGCAGATCTGCAGTCCTACATCAATCGGTCTAAGAACCCCAAGACAAACGTAGCTGACCTGTCTAGTAATCTGGAAGAACTCAAGGCTGGCTTCCATGACCTTGATGACTACGTTGAGTTGATGCCTGACGCACAGAAAAAGGTAGACCTGTTGATTGACACAGCTATCAAAAGGCTCAACGACAAGGCTTCCAAAGGCGGCAAGATCACTGCTAGGGACATTCTAGAGGTGCGCCGTCAGTTGGACAAACAGATCTTCCGTAAGAAACCTACAGCAGGTCTTGAGAACCCTGACCTAGCTAGTGCAAAAGAAGTAGCAGGTAAGTACGTAAGGGACGAGCTGAACCAAGCGTTTCTTAAGTTGATGCCCGATGACGAAGCCTATCGTCTTATCAACGGTATGGCTATGTTGTTTAGGGCTAAGAACCTACTGGACGTTAAGGCAGGTAAAGCCATAAACCAGACCATGTTGGGACGTACAGTCAAAGGCATCGAAGACTTTTCTGGTCTACGTTTCCCGACCACACCGTTGGCCCTTGGTGCTACTGCTGCTTATGGCTTTGGCGTTGCTACTGGTATGCCCGTAGTTGCTTCCATTGCTGCAGGCACAGGATTCGGAATAGGTCTGGCTCGTTTGTCACGTAAGCGTAGACGTGCGGAGATTCTCAGGGAGTTAATTAAGACTACTGACCGCATGATCCAAGGGGCTAACGTGAGCGTGGACACTATGACTACCTTACGTGCTGACAAGGTAATGCTGGCGCAAATGCTGAATGAAGTAAATCAGGAGCCTGAGAATGAGCAATGATTACTTAGAGTTACGCAAAGCAGCCTCAAGAACTACTCCGTTTGCGCGAGAGCAAGCCAGAGGTCAGGCCTCTGCTGTTGCTGATGCGTTATTTAGTCCTGTCGTAGAGAACCCCTTTGGTTCTTTACCAATGACGGCTTATGCAGGTTCAGAGGGCATTCGTATGACTGCTCCTAGAAAAACCCAAGTAGACGTTATGGCTCCTTTGAACTTTGCTGCTGAAGAACTAACTACTCCTGCTAACGCTCCTTTTGTCGCCGCCCCTCGTATGTTGGCAAGGGCTGGTAGCGCTTTTGTTGAAAACATACCGACAGAGTTGAAAGATTTTTATTCTGGGGACCCCATAAAAAAAGCAAAGGGTGTGGCAGGAGGAATGCTACAGAGTGCTAAAGGAACTGCCAGAGAACTTGTAGATCCTACTGAAATGGCGACTAGACGTGAGTTTGGTACAGGTTCTGTTAGACGAGCAGAAATGCAAGAAACAGCAGACAGAGGAATAGTAGAAGGCAATCCAAAAGCATCAGCTTTCCTCCGTGCTCAAGCTACAGGTAGAGCGGTAGGCGAAGGCGACACAATTATCGAAGCTTATCCTGTATTGAAAAGAGACGCAGTACAGGTAGGCCGTTTGGAAAATACTCAGGACGTTCAACAGGCGTTGACCAGAGATAACCCAGACATAGATCAAGACATTGTAGACAGAGCCACAAACCACCTGTATGCCCAACAGGGTAAACAAGGGCAGTTGGTCACAAGAAATAGAGCAACACCTAGTACAAACTTAGGTCCTGAAGCTATAGGTCAAGCCACGACTTCTCCTGTAGCTCTTAGAACATTGTACTCTCCGAAGAGTATGGAAAGTTGGTACGACGTAGTAGGAGACAATCCAAGTACAGAACAGTGGAAGGAGATGTTAGGCCTGTTTAGCGCTCTTGATAGAGACTTTTTGTTACAAAACAAGAAGGTATTTGGTGAAAACCCGTCTGCTGCTGCCGTGTGGGGCGCTTACTGGAAAGGAAAAAAGAGAGTAAAAGAAGGTAAAAAGCTAGGCTCTGACCAAAAAAAGTACATAGAAGCTATTGACAATCAGATGAAGACTCAAACGGGACTTAAGAAGTACCTGTCTAAGTTTGTGCCTAACGCTCTTGTCAAACCCAAAGGCCCAACCAGAGTTAACGAAATGAACGGTAAACTTGTGTTGCAACAGTCGTTTAACTCTTCAGCTAAAGACTTAGGCGGTATGAATGCGTTTATCGTCGTAGACCCTAAGAAGGGTGAGTTTTACTCTATGCTGTCTGACGGTCACGACTTGCTTGGACAAACGCCTCCCGGATTTGAAGACCTTGTAAATGTAGTTCCTATACAGAAGTACAAGATAGGAGGAGGAAAAGAAGCAGGAGGGGCGCGTCCTAAGAAAGAACTAGAGACTGCTTCTGAAGTTTACGAGGACACTTCGGAACTAGAGAGACGCTCTGGTATTCCTAAACTCAAAAACGAAAGTGTTTCTGCGTACCAGAAGAGGGTAGCTAGAGACTTCAGAGGAACTGCTACTACTGGAGAGCGTCTTGAGGCGGCTGCTACTGCTACTATGCCTTTGTCTGCTGCAGGAATGATGGCTAGGGACAAAGAAGAGCGCTAGATACGCTCTAAAACCCACTTCAGACCCATGATCTCACCTCTGATCTCGTTGTTGCGAGCAGCAGGTATGGACTTGGTTAGTTTGTTCTCAAGTACTCTAATGCGTATCTCAATGTCACGTTTGATGTTCATAATCACACCTTGAAAAGACAGGGGCGCTAAGGCCCCTTTTGTTTACAACTCGCAGTTATTACCTGTGCAAGCCAATTGTTGTGACCCTTCGGTCATGTCTGAGTTCTCAGAGATGTTCCAGTCAATGGTCTCTGGGAACGCCTCCTTCAACTGCTCAAACGTCTCCAGATCAATAGGTTCATAAGGAGCCTGTTGGTACGTATGTTCGGAATAAGGCAGGAAGCTTACGCCACTGATCTTGTCGAACTTGTTGTACAACCACTGACCTACTTCAAGGAACTCGTTGTCACGGTAGTAACACGTCATGGAAGGCTTGTGTTCACACCAGAAGTCCTGATATATCTCCCATAGCTCAAGTTGCTCCATAGCACCCATCTCAGAGGCCACCACAGCCCCTTCAGGGGACTTTATGGGGAAGGAGAATACCTTGGTAGTGGGTGACATTACGTCGTCCTCTACGGGCACTCCTGCGGCTTCTAGAACTTGACAGAGTGGGTCTCTTGAGTCCGCTCTAACTCGTCTAATGTACTGATCTGCATATCTAGGGTGGATGCCAGATGCAGAATCAACCAACTGACTAACAGTACCGGAAGGTTTAACAGCAGTAATGGCAGCGCTAATATTAATACCAAGCTTGTTAGCCCATTCCGCATTAGTACTAATTGCTTCCTCTTTGAGAGCCACCAGCCAGTCCTTAAGTTTTTCACGGTCTTCCCTCCCTGACATCACTGGATGGTCCATGATGCCTGTTAGTGATACACCTAAAAGTGCTTCCTCTTCGGTGTTCTTCTGCCATACCTTGCGAAGGTAGCGGAAGTCAGTTAGCGTAGCCTGAAGAGACCCAAGGATAGTTGCAACACGAACTTTTCGTTTGAGGTCTGACAACGTATCTCCTGCCCTGACAACAACTTCCGAAAGATTGCAGAACTGGTAGGGCCGGAGGATGATTTCTGAGCATGGATTAGTTCCAAAATCATAGGTAGCATCTCGTCGCTCGTTCTTTGCAGCTTGCTTTTGACTTGCAACTCTAGAGAACATACCTCGTTCTCCGGAGCGGGACTCGTATAAACTTTTCCACTCATTTAAAAATGCCTCAAAGTCTGGCTTCTCTGTATAACACGCTGAGTTGTTCGCTAGTCCTCGTTGAGGGTTGTCTTGCCACCATTGTCCTGACTTGCAGCGTCTAAGTCTATCGTCGGTAAGATTACTGAGACTGATGAGAGCGGACCGGCGTACACCCCCGACAACGACGATCTGTGCAATCTTACAGCAGAGATCGTGACACTCGATGGAGCTAAGTTTACGTCCAGCAGCTTCCCGAAAGACGCTGACTGTGAAGTTGAACAAATCGACAAGAGGCTCTGGACCAGACGCTCTACCCCCGAAAGTCTTAAGGGTTGCCCCTGCAGGTCGTACTCCAGAGATGTCCCATTTTGGAACTTGGCCTGAATACAACAGGCTGATAAGTTCTCTGTAAGCTTTAGCCCATCCAATTTTGCTGTCAGCGACGTGTATAACGGTATCTGTGGCATGAAAGTCCTCCGCAACTTCTGGTAATTTACTAACGTACTGTCGTTCCACACTAAAGCCTACACCAGTGCCACACATAAGGACGTACATCATCTCGTCAAATGCTTTAGGATGGTCGATAGGCAGGTAGGAGCAGTTAAACCCAGCTACATTGTCACGGTCCAAGGCCTCACCAGCAGTCATGAGTGCTCTCATGCTGGGCATTACGTCCAACTCATGAATACTCTGGAAGATCTCACTTTGGTCAAACTCATTGAGCTGTACACGGTCTACCCAGTAGTCTAGGTAACGATTTACTGTTTCTTCCCAAGTCTCCCTACGCTGTTCCTCTGGTAGGTAACGAGCGTACCGTGACTTGTGAATGTACTGTTGATATGCGTCCAATTATCTTACTCCTTTGTTCGTCTGTATATCTAGTCCAGTTAGTTATCTCTTCCTTGGTACGATTACATCCTGTGCAAACATCTTTAACTAACTTGCACTGCTTAACGCAGGGACTATCCATTTACTTCTTTGATTAATCTGTCAATGTACCAGCGACACTTACGTAAGTCCTCCACTGGTTTCCCTTTGTAGTCGTAGCGCCAGAGGTACTTCAGTGCGTTACCCTTGAGATAACCTTTGAACTCGTGTTCAGGCATGGACGCTTTGATTGCTTCGATGGCTTCGATTGCTCCTTTGTTGTAGTGGTCAGGTTTTTCCACAGGGTCTACCTTCTTTGGTTTCCTAATGGACAAGTTATTTAGTGCAGTAACCGTGTCCCAGTCTTCAGGAGTCGCTTCATCAATACTCATTATTTTCTTCCTCTAGCTCTTGTTCAAACACATCTAGTCTGTTGATTAGTTTGTCCTCAAACCTGTCCAGAAGCTCTTCTGAGGTTATCTGCAAGGCCTCCAGCAGGTCGTCTGGGTCAAAGGTTTTCAAGAGGCGTTCCTTAACTTCCTCTAGTGTTAGTGACATGGTCAATCAACTCCTGTAGTGTCTCTATAGTATACCATAAAATACCTTCTTTGTCACACCATTCTGACATAGTCATTTTGGCACCTTTACGTATTTTCTTGTTGGGTTGCATTAGGACAAACACTAGCTCTTGTCCTTCTGGAAGACTGTCTCTGATACTGGTGTACTTCTTCGTGTCTCCGTCCCGAAAATATCCTTTGCATTCAACAAGAGTACCGGAAGCACTATGTACGAAATCAGGACGGTAAGACCGACTAATAACGTAAGGGATCGTGAATGGTTCATAGTCAAAACCTGCTAGTATCTTGCTGACATCGTCTTCAAACGTGCTTCTAAATTTCGATTTCTGGGACCTTCGGCTCATTGATAACCTCTGTTAAATATCTTGGACCTGATGAATAGGCGAAGGCGCGAACGGAAGGCCAGCATACCTTTTTGTAGGAGCAGTAGGAGCATCCGACGGCGAGTTTCTGGTTCCCACTCTTTCCATCGTCGATAGTACCGTAACAAACGTCCGGTGGTGTCGGCTGCTCCACTAACTTTTTTACGTGGTCAATACGCTCCGATATGTCGTAGCTAATCAAGTCGTACACGGGGGCCTGAGTGTCCTCTTGGTCGTACATGAGGTACGCCAAGTGTCCATTCTGCTTGTCCATTGCTAACCATCCAAACTTAGTAGCACCCTCTGAATACGCGTATCCTTTAATTTGAGCCACGTAGCCAAATGGGTCGTCATAAGCCAGTGTGCCGTCTTTGAATTTCCTAAACCCATAAGTTGACACGCTTTTAACGTCAGTAACAATACCGTTGATTTTACAGTCCATCGAACCTGTAATGCCATTAACTTCGCACTTCTTCTGTTCATCCGTTACCTCATGACCTGCAGCTCTCGTTAGGAACAGTAACATCTCCTCAATGAGGTGTCCGTAGAGGAACTTGACATAGGTGTGACCCTGTATGTCGTCTGTTTTCTCTACGTCATTATAGATGTTCCAGAGATACCTGTCCTCGCGCCCAATGTTGGACATACGTAGCTTACGTCCGTCACTTCGCTTTTCACCAAACTCTTTACGCATGAGGTCCTTGACGTTCTCACCGAAGAGATCAATAGCAGCTTCCAGATCCACGCCTTCTGCTACTTCTTTCGTCTCCATCAGTTTGTAGATGTCGTCTACCAATGTGTACACGCTTTTCATACGTTTCCCTCAGTGGGTTTCTGCCCACGTTGTTCCAACTTTGTACTCTCCGTCAAGGGGGCATCTAAGGTCGTACTCCACCCCTGCCGCCTTGAGGCACTCAACTGCAAGCCAACCGTACTTCTCTGCTTGGTCTGCAGCCACCTCCGACTGTACTTCATCATGTATGTTTCCTATAAATTTGTAGTCTAGTTTCCACTGCGTTGCGTAGTCGTCCAGTATGACTAGGGCTTTCTTCATAACGATAGCCCCTGCCGCCTGTAACAACGTATTCAGTGCAGCATGTTCAGATCTAACTCTAAGTCTTCGACCATCAAGTCCTGTGAGATAGCCTCTCCCAGAAGCTCTAGTAACGCGTTCTCGTAGACTTTCAAGAGCAGGTGTATTTGATAGAAATCGTCGCTTAAGTTCTGCGCCGTCCTTTGCGCTTCCACCAACGATAGTTCCGATCTTTGCGTCTCCTGCTCCGTAGAGGAAAGCGTAGATGAAAGTCTTAGCTTGAGGTCTTGTTTCAAGCCCTGCAGCCATTTGATTTCTGGTATGGATGTCTTCGGTGAGGAGGACATTGGTAAACTCCTTATCGTCCATGTAATGTGCCAACATTCGTAGCTCAAGGCCACTAGCGTCGAAACCTACTAACTTCTTCCCAACAGGTACGGTCCAGCAGGAGCGACACTCGTGCCCGTAGAGGCTGTGGCTTGCTGGTACTTGAGCCATGTTGGGACTCTGGTGGGTCATGCGTCCAGTGACTGCGCCGTTGCTAATGACACGACCATGAACTCTACCGTCTTCCTGCACATGTTCTAGCCATGAGTGGACCTGTGCGTATCGCTTTTGTAGCATCAAGTACTCACTAATGGACTTAGCCTCTGGCAGGTCAATGGTGTCTAGTACAGCCTCATCAACGATGGGATTCCCTTTCTCCGTAACTTTATCGAAGACCACACCAAGCGTCGATAGGCGTCTCGCAATTTGCTGTCTAGACCCAACATTAAATATTTCAACTCTGTCCTTAAGACGCTTACCGGTTTTCTCAGAATAGCGTTCGTGTACAATCGGAGGAAACTTCTCCTGCAATTCCTCTTCAATTTCATTCATTCTCTCCTTGAATGTTGCTAAAAGTTCATGGGCCAGTTGTTGGTCTAGGACCCACCCGTTACGTTCCTGCTGCTGGACAGCGTACTGCACCTGATGTTCCAGCTTGATGGACTTAGGATCAAACCCTTTCATGTCCCTTGTCAGGCTTTTGTGTACTGCTTCGGTTACCTCCACGTCTCGTATGCAGTAGTCGATCATCTCCTGTGACAACCTAGACCAGTCATCATGGTCACCCTTTGGGAAGCCTAAGGTTTCACCCCATGACCTCAAAGAATGTCCACCCTGTCTGCTTGGGTCGTACAACCTTGACAGTACCAATGTGTCCACTACCCTCTCAGAGGCCACAGAAAGCCCCCAGAGACGTTCTAGCACTGGGATATCGTAACCTATTAGGTTGTGTCCACAAACGCTCACAGAGCCTTCTAGAGCCTTACAGAGGGTGTCGGGGGTAGTGTGTACGGTATTTACCCCGTTTTCCCTTGTCACAACACACCAGACGGTGTCAGGAGTCAGGCCGTTGGCTTCCAAGTCAAGGTAGATCAAAAGTCACTCCCAATGTGTGGATTAGCTACTTCCGTTAGACGACCCGTGGTACGGTCATAGGCTAACCAACAGGCCGGTCCAGTTTCTCCGGTGTACCGGTTCTTCAACACTCGAACAGTGGTGGTGTTTCGTACTTCCTCGTTCTCGTGTTGCTGGTCCCGTTCCATGCCTATGACTATGTCGGAGAGTTGAGCAATTGCCTGAGACCCCCGAAGCTCACCCAAGGATATCTGAGCACCGTCCTCGTGTGCCTTACCTTGGGATCGTCGTAGGTGTGACACGAGGAACAGACATATCCCCGTCTCTGCTACCAGAGTCCGTAGCTTGGTCATGATCTCGTCTATGGCCTTTCGCTCGTCTCCTGACTCTTGGGAAGAGACGACGATTGACAGGTGGTCCAGTATGACGTACCGGCAGTCAAGCGCTTTTGCCATATAGCGAACACGGGAGAGCAGGTTGTCTGCTGAAGTTGACCCCCAATGGTCGAATAGGTAGTAACGTCCTGTTCCCAGTGTGCTCTCCCAAAACGGTCGTAGTTGGTCCACAGGCGTGTCCTCTTCCAAGTGAAGGGGCCTGTTTGCCGCCACCGACATGATACCAAGCGTTGTTCGGGCCAGATCTTCCTCAAGCGCCAAGACTCCAATATTGCCTTCGCATCGGCGTAAAAGATCGTACTCAATTTCTCTGATAAATTGGGACTTTCCCATACCACTGCCGCTAGTGATCGTGACGAGTTCATACGGTCTGTGTCCTCTTGTGATATGATTGAGGCCCTCCCAAGGGTACGGGATGGACTTGACGTTCCTCTTTTCTACCAGCTTTTCCCATGTGTCAGTACCAGCGACGATACCGTCAGGCCTGTAGGTCTTAGCACTCCACCAGTGTTGCGTAAAGTCCTTGACCTTGTTCGCCATGAGCATGTCACTGGCGTCCTTCAGGGGTAGCTTGCAGATCTTCAGCTTGTCAGGACTGAAGAGGTCCTTGACTTGTTCTACTGCTTCTTCTCCTGCCTTGTCGTTGTCAAAGCAGAGGACTACCGTGTCGTAGGACTCAAGCCACTCTAGTTGGGCCTTGATCTCCTTAGCGGCGTTATTAGCGCCCGACCGTAACGAAACGACATCCCAAGACTTCCCTGACATCTCATAGATTGCCAAGGCGTCCAGTTCGCCCTCAGTAATCGTTATGAAGGTGTCACGGATGCACTGTTGTTGTCCGAAGAAGCCAACGTTGCTTACGTCCCCCATTGACATGAACCCTTTGGTTTTAACCTCGCGTACCTTTGCCGCGCACAGGTCACCAGTGGACAAGTCGTAGTAGGGGTAGTAGTGTTTGTCTATTTCACCTGTGGAAGTGTACTCAACGGTGACCCCGTAGCGCCCACAGGTGTCCTGAGATATGCGCCGTTGGGGTATGCTTGAGACCACTCCCTTGAAATTCAAGGGCTTGGCTTTTGGTAATTCTGTAGCCATGTTGTCTCCACCGTGAACGTGATAGTCGCAACCAGCGCCAAAACAATGTTGGCCCCCGTCGCTGTAGATAGCGAGAGCGTCCGAAGAACCACACTCCGGACAACTCTCGTGTCGTAGGAACTTAGAAGTCTGCGGCATCGCCTACGGCAATCTCTGCTTCCTCTAGTACTTTGACCGCCTCAAGGTAGGTCGCTACGCCATGCACTGGGTGAGGCTGACCCAGCTTGTACTTTAGGCGGACTTTGGAGTTGTATGGGACTTCTCCGGAGTACGGTGTGCCTTCCTCGTCGAAGACTTTGATCTCGTACTTTGATTTGAACTTGCGTTGCTTATTGCCTTGGTAGTCCTTGATCTTGACACCGTTGGCTGCAAGCTCTGCTGCGTCCTCTTCTGACATTGTGATTGTCATGGAGTAGGCTCCAGTTGATTGACCGTTGAACACGTCGTGTTGGGTCACGTTGCTGAAGTTAACTACACCTTCGATTGTTGTTGCTGTCATGGAATAATCTCCGTAAGGTTGCTTTGGTTTTGCTCTGAGGAATTTCCCAGAACATACTAATAGTATACACTACTTTTGCTACTGAATCAAACCATATTCACGTACTCCTGATTAATAATGGTTTGAATGTGTACGTATCCTTCGGGCCAGTACGTGTAGGACTCTGCTAATGCCTTGGCTGTCCTACGTACTGAGGCCTCAAAGTTCTCGTACAACCCTAGTTCGTCCTTACAGTACCAAAAGGGTATGCGTAGGACTGGCTCTGCTGGCCCGTGTTGCTCGTAGTACACAATGATCTCAGCGTCGTTATGAATAGAACCGTCGTTACCAAACATCTTTGTGTGGTCGTTCTCTGGCTGTTTCATGTTCATAACTCACTTTCCGACTGTGGTAGGTCGTCACTGGCTAGGAACAGGATCTTGTCCAGTGTCTGCCTAGACATAACCACGTTCCCCTTGTCGTCAAAGGACAGCTCCAGATCCTGCCTGAGGACAAACGGGATGCCACCCCAAGGGTCCTGCTTCATGATGTCATTTGTCACTGCTCTGGCTTGCGTGTAGCCTAGGCAGTAGATGGAGTAGTCACCCCCATCGACCACGTAGATGCTTCTTTCGTTTATAAACATAAGTTTACTCCTATAGTACTACTGTAGTTAACTACTACTGCTACTTCTTTAGTATATATACCTAAGTATACCTTAGTAGAGGGTATCACAATTTTCATCGTCTGTAAATATCTCATACTGGTAATATTCCATAGTATCTGTATCTACTCCCGCAGTAGCAGTAGCAGAAAGGCAAATACCGCAGAGATCAAGAAAATCACCATGTGTGTCCTTCCGTGTTAGTTCTGATTCCTCTAGTATTCTGTCACAGGCCTTACAGCGCATCTCTCCAGTCCTCCCCATGTATCTCAATCATCATCTTCTGTAAGTACCTAGCGTTCAGACTAGAGTACTTACGCTGGCAGTCCAGACGGAACATTTCAGTTTCAAACTCTACTATGTGGTCTATCATGGCTTGCGTCTCTGGGTCCTCTGGAGGCCCTGAAAGCTCCCCAGAGTCCTCCCCAAAGTAACCCAACTCGTATTCGTCCTCGTACATCATTTGTAAGCCCCCTGCATCCGTTGTATAAGCTCGTCTATCACCTTCTGCTCCTCCTCCTTCCACTCCTCTAGATCGTCTAGGCCTTCGTAATCCTCAGCTTCCAACTGGTCGTAGTAGTAGTCGTGTGCTTCTTCCCATGATTCTCTAGGCATCGTCTGTATTCTCCTCTGTGAAGTCTTCGTGGTCCGGATCATATTCGTACACTGTGGGTCCAGTGCCGAACATAAAATCATACAGTATCTTCAATGTAACCCATAGTGGCGCTGTAATCGCCCATAGAAAAAGTCTCACCTGTCCTCCCCTTTTATCACAATCCAGACGGATCCTAGTATACAAAACATCCAGAGTAAACCCAAGACCTCAGTCTCCATCTCTCTCCCTCCTGTCAATGTAGACACACAGAGGCGCGAGTATAGCACAGGTGCTCAGTAGTAACAAGATGTCAAACCACGGTTGCCAGTTCTCTAGCATGTCTCTAGTCCTCCTCTTCTTCGGCCTTTTTCATCCGCTCTAAGTTCCTGTTGAACTCCTCTTGGTCTATGGTGAGCCACGATACAGCTATAATACCAGCCACCATAGCGACTAGGAGCCAGTCTACGTAGTCCCCTAGCATGTCCTAGCGCCTCCCGCGGCCGTAAGCCGTGCTTCCGTGTCGTAGTCTGTCCCACCATCGCATAACACGCCAGAAGCGTCCACGGTTCCTCTCAGTGTCTAGGAAACTTAAGCGGTCCCGTAGGCCACAGAGTAGCCGTGAGTAATTGTTAATGGTGTACTCTGGGTACCTGAAGCCCTTTCGTGAGTCGTAGATGTCCCAGACGTGGCCCTCGTGGTTGTACCAGATTGTGTAGCGTCCGAAGTTCATTCTGTCTTCTCCTTCTCCTTCTCTTTACCACTATCAGCTACGACCTTGCTTAACTCCTTAAGAACATCACTGGGGTCGGTAATATTGTCGAGACGTTTAGACGCTTCTATAATTTCTTCTAATGTCATGAGATCACCTCGTTGTTCTGTATGTCGTATGCTAGAGGCCCTGCCTGTTGATAGACTAAGTCTGCCAACTCTGGGTAGTCCTCCTCCAACTGCTCTAGCGCATCAAATGCGTCTAGGTCGCTATGGTAGACCGTGCGCTCTACTAGTGCTAGGTACTCTTGAATTACGTTGTTCATACTGTAGCCCTCGCGTTGATGCTGTCCTGTGTCAGTGTGTCGCAGTAGTCCGCACCTCTGGACTTCAGCCACTGGTTGATATGTTTTGACGTGGTGACACTCCAGAAGTCCTCCGTCTTGAAGTAGTTCCCGTCTGCGTCCTGTAGTGCAACGGGTGTCTCGTAGCTGAAGAACACAGTGGTTCCGTCTGTGAATTCAACCTCTGTTTTGTTACTGCCTAGCTGTCGTAGTTTCATGTCTTAAGCCCTCCCGTGGCTTGTGTGTTGACTCACTGCTGGACACTCTAGGGAATGCCCAGCGATTAGTCAACCCCTGTCTAAACTGTTTTTTCCCGCCTCGTAGCCTATCAGTGCGCCCATGCCCACCGATGTGGCTACGATGAAGAAGAATACGAATAATGGTCCCATGTCTGCCTCCTATGCCGCGTATTGGCGGTAGTCGTCCCGCAAGTATCGCCTAGCGAGTGTGATTGTGGGTAGCTCGATTCCGTAGACGTCCGCAAGTTCTACAGCCGCCTCGTATGACCATGCACGATACCGGCGATAGTCGTCGCTAGTCTTCTCCGGATCGTCTACCGCATCACTTGCGATGCTGTCCCATACCAAATACGTTGTCATAATCTCCGCGATGTTCTTCGCTGTGTCTCTGTCTAGTGTAGTCATGATAATGATTCTCATTTGGGGTGGCATTGGGTCCCCGTCTCGCCATGTGTGTATGAAACTACAGATCAACCCAGATGTATATAGTAAATATTCACACATTTAGACTATTGACCGCTCGTGTTGTTCCGTGCTAGTCGCGTGTGTGCGCGTAATAAATAGATCGCGTAGCAACAATCGTGCCAACTTTATCAGCTCGTGGTGTAGCTCAAGGGGTCCAACATAAGTTCACACACTTGTCAACCCATGCAAACTCCATGCCAGTTTTACCCATGCAAATATCGTGCCAACTCTGGTTGCTACTACAGTTGGCCTCGTGTGTCAACCTATGTTGACCCCATGCAAGAACCATGCCAACTCTTGGGGCTAACATAGGCTGAAACCCGTGTCAACCCGTGGAAAAACTTGGGGCGGGGGGAGGGGTTGACATGTGTTGTACTTTTGTAGTAGCACCTCAGACACAAAATAGGTCAAAATTAAGAAAATTACCCTTAAATTTAACTCGTGTAACCCGTTGTTTTTACTCATGTTTGTCCTACTACTGCTTTTCCCTCTAAAATAACTTGACTTTTGTGTAAACTTATGGTATACTATTGGCATAAACAGGGATAATTTTAGTTATGACCACTGAAGTTAAAAAAAGAGGTCGTGGCAGACCCCGGAAGTCCGAAGTAGCCGCTGTAAAACCCGGTAACAAGGGTGTTGTAGGCCGACCAAAGGGTGACGCAGCGATAATTAATGAGTACAAGGCTAGGATGTTGGCTAGTCCTAAGTCTCGTAAGGTCCTAGAGACTATTTTTGATGCTGCTTTGGACGACGACCATAAGAATCAGGCTGCTGCTTGGAAATTAGTTATGGACCGTATACTACCAGTGGGTGCTTTTGAGAAGGACGTAGTAAAAGACAACGGTAGGAACGCTATACAAATTAATATTACAGGTGTTGGTACTGCTGAAGTAACTACTCCTGACGATATTATAGAAGGAGAAGTAGTAGAAGATGACTCTTAAGTACTTTACAAGAGAAGAATTCGACTGTCAGGTTACTGGTACTAACAACATGGAACGAGAGTTCCTAGAGAAGTTAGACGAGTTGCGGGGCGTATGTGGCTTTCCCTTTGAGGTAACAAGTGGTTACCGTCATCCAACGTTGCACCCAATAGAAAAAAAGAAAGCAGTGCCGGGAACACATGCGCAGGGAATAGCGGCGGACATAAGAATAACAAACGCCGCTGACCGCTACACTATCGTGTCTAACGCAGTAAAGCTAGGTTTCACAGGCATAGGTATTGACGATGATTTTGTACATGTGGACACTAGGGGTACGACTCCAGTGATTTGGTTGTACTAATGAAGTTTTCACACGGTGACGCACTAACCGCAGGGTCTGCTAATACTATCCTAGACGTACCTGCTGGCTACGATGCAATAGTTACTTACTTATTTATCTCGAATACAACAGGTAGTAGTAAAAACCTTAGTGCTAAGTGGGTACACAATGGTGTAGACATAGACTTTCTAGCGGGTAAGAACGTAGGCAGTGGTGAGTTTCTAGAGTTTGGTGGACAGTACGGTGAGTTTCTTGTAGCAAAAGAAGGAGACACCCTGAGTCTAACACCAGAAGCTACCTCTACGTTTGTGAGTATTATTTCTTTTGAGTTAGTCACAGCAACACCAAGGTTGAACTTTTGACGGACCTTAATATAGAACTACTGCCTTGGCAACAAGACGTTTGGGCAGACGACACTAGATTTAAAATAGTAGCTGCTGGGCGACGTACAGGTAAGTCTAGATTAGCAGCGTGGATGTTAATTGTTAACGCACTGCAGGCGGACAAAGGCCATGTATTTTACGTCGCACCTACTCAGGGACAAGCCAGAGACATTATGTGGTCCACCCTCTTGGAACTGGGGCATCCTGTTATTAGTGGTAGCCACATTAATAATTTGCAAATTAAGCTTGTCAACGGAGCCACGATCAGCCTCAAAGGTGCAGACAGACCCGAGACAATGCGAGGTGTCAGCCTTAAGTTTCTAGTCATGGACGAGTACGCTGACATGAAGCCAGAGGTGTTTGAGCAGATCCTTAGACCCGCTTTGGCTGACCAAAAAGGATGTGCAATGTTCATAGGCACACCAATGGGAAGAAACCACTTTTATGAACTTTACAAATATGCAGAACTGGATGATGACCCTACGTACAAAGCTTGGCACTTTACGTCTTACGATAACCCCTTACTGGACCCCAGTGAAATCGACATTGCTAAAAGGTCTATGTCTTCTTATGCGTTTCGTCAGGAATTTATGGCGTCGTTTGAAGCCCGTGGTTCAGAGATGTTTAAGGAAGACTGGGTTAAAGTTAGTGAGTCTGAGCCGGAAGTAGGAGATTACTACATTGCAGTTGACTTGGCAGGATTTGAAGAAGTCAACAAGAAAAAGACTAAAAGCTCCAAACTTGACGAAACAGCGATTGCCGTGGTTAAGGTCAATGAGCATGGTTGGTATGTTGACAATATCATATACGGTAGATGGACACTTGACGAAACAGCAGCTAAGATATTTCAGGCCGTTAGAGATTACCGTCCCGTGTCGGTGGGAATCGAAAGAGGTATTGCTAAACAGGCCGTCATGTCACCATTGATGGACATGCAGAAACGCTATGGTATGTTCTTTAGGGTTGAAGAATTAACCCACGGTAACAAAAAGAAAACAGACCGTGTTATGTGGGCGTTACAAGGACGGTTTGAAAATGGGTACGTAACGCTAAACAAGGGTGAATGGAATTCTAGGTTTCTTGACCAGTTATTCCAATTCCCTGATCCTTTAACACACGACGACTTGGTTGATGCACTAGCGTACATTGACCAGTTAGCTAATGTGGCTTACGACTACGAATACGAAATCGAAGACCACGAAATCCTAGACGTAGTAGCAGGGTATTAATATGGCTGAATTTTACGAACAAGACCCACTTATGGTTGAACAGACAATTGAAGAATGGGTCATAACCAAATGCGAAGACTGGCGTGACTATTACGAGTCAAACTATGAAGGAAGATTTGAAGAGTACTATAGATTATGGCGTGGCCAATGGGATCCTGCAGACAGTGAGCGTAGGTCTGAGCGTTCCCGTATTATTTCTCCTGCACTTCAGCAGGCTGTTGAGTCCAATGTAGCAGAGCTAGAAGAAGCCACGTTTGGACGTGGTAAGTGGTTTGACGTTAGTGACAACATGGGCGACACAGATCGTCAAGACGTACAGTTCCTGCGTAACAAACTAACTGAAGACTTTGAAAACTGCATGGTGCGTAAAGCCGTAGCAGAGTGCTTGATTAACTCAGCAGTGTTTGGTACAGGCATTGGTGAGATTGTAATTGAAGAAATGAAGGAAATGGCTCCTGCTACTCAACCTATTATGGGTGGTGATCTTCAAGCAGTCGGTGTTAACATCACTGACCGTGTGGTTGTAAAGCTTAAACCTGTACTGCCTCAGAACTTCCTAATTGACCCTGTAGCTACGTCTGTTGACGACGCTATGGGTGTTGCTATTGACGAGTTTGTTAGTCGTCACCAAGTAGAACTACTGCAGGAACAAGGTGTTTACCGTGACGTGTACGTAGGTAACGCTGCTCCTGACACTGACTTGGAACCTGACCAAGACCTAACTATTTACAACGACGACAAAGTACGTCTTACTAAGTACTACGGTTTAGTGCCACGAGAGCTTCTAGATAACGCTACAAGCGACGATGACGAAGAAGCAGTACCTGAGGAAGGGTCTGAATCAAAGTACGTAGAAGCCGTTGTAGTAGTTGCTAACGGCGGTATCTTGTTGAAAGCAGAAGCTAACCCTTACATGATGATGGATCGTCCAGTAGTAGCGTTTCCTTGGGACGTAGTACCCGGTAGATTCTGGGGTCGTGGTGTATGTGAAAAAGGTTACAACTCTCAGAAAGCCCTTGACACGGAACTAAGAGCTAGAATCGACGCTCTAAGTCTCACTATTCACCCAATGATGGCTATTGACGCCACTAGACTACCCCGTGGTGCTAAACCAGAAGTACGTCCGGGCAAGATGATCCTAACCAACGGAGATCCTCGTGAAGTACTTCAACCGTTTAACTTTGGTCAAGTTAGTCAAATCACTTTTGCTCAGGCCGGAGCATTGCAGCAAATGGTACAGCAAGCAACAGGAGCCGTTGACTCAGCAGGAATTGCAGGTCAGGTTAACGGCGAGGCTACTGCCGCTGGCATTAGTATGTCTCTTGGCGCTATTATTAAGCGTCACAAGCGGACACTGATTAACTTCCAACAGTCATTCCTGATTCCGTTTGTCAAGAAAGCTGCTTATAGGTACATGCAGTTTGATCCAGAGAACTACCCTGTTGCTGACTACAAGTTTAACGCAAGCAGTACTTTGGGTATTATTGCGCGTGAGTACGAAGTAACTCAGCTTGTACAACTACTACAGACTATGCAAAAAGACTCTCCGTTGTACAACACGTTAATCCAAAGCATTATTGACAATATGAACTTGTCTAATCGTGAAGAGCTTCTTGCAGCTATGGCACAAGCTATGCAGCCTAACCCACAGCAACAACAGATGGCTCAGGCAGCACAACAGGCACAACTACAGTTCCAGCAGTCCCAAACAGCAGCACTGTCTGCTCAAGCTCAGGAGTCGCAAGCTAGGGCTACTAAGCTGGCTGCAGAGGCTCAGGCTGTACCTATGGAACTTGAGATTGATCGTATTAACGCTATTACTCGTAACCTACGTGAAGGTGACGCTGAAGATAAAGAGTTTGAACGTCGCATGAAAGTGGCTGATACTCTCCTCAAAGAAAAGCAAATACAAGGTAAAACTAATGCTAATAACACAGAAAGAAATGCAAATGTTGCTGGACCAAGTCAACAACCACTTCCAAGGAACGTTCCAGCGCCTACAGTCCCTAGAGGACCAAGTGGTCCAACTGGAAACCAAGGTGGAGGAATTATGTAATGCCAAAGTCCAAGGATCCAAAACTAGCACGAGCAGGAGTAAGCGGGTACAACAAACCAAAGCGGACGCCTAGTCACCCTACTAAAAAGTTTGTAGTAGTTGCCAAGGAAGGCGACAAAACAAAGACTATTCGTTTTGGCGATGCCAAGATGACTATTAAGAAAGACCAACCTGCACGACGGAAGTCGTTTAGAGCACGTCACAAGTGTGACACAAATCCACCCAGCAAACTCACGGCGAGGTACTGGTCTTGTAAAAAGTGGTAAAACTTAAGCCGTGAGGCTATTGCACGTCGAGACGACGTTAGGAGAACACAATGCGAAAACTATTAGTAGCGGTAATGCTGTTGTCGTTACAGGCATCAGCTAATACCAAGATTCTCGTTGAGAAAGCAGATCAGCAGTACGTAGTAGTACCGGACTGTGTAGTATCTGAAGACGTAACTCAAGTATCACTACGGTGGCTTAGAGTAGGCGCACCAATATACATTAACCACCAAGGACGACAAGTCCGGTGTACAATTGAAGACTACTACCAAGTAAGGAGTTAACTGTGAAAGTTAATGCACCCAAAGGTTATCACTGGATGAAAAGTGGTAAAAGCTACAAGCTTATGAAGGACCCTTCAGACGGCTACAAGCCACACAAGGGTGCGTCTAAAGCTGCTAACTTTGAAGTTCAAAAAGTCCACAAAAAATAAGGAGGCTATTATGCCAAATTGTACAGGTAAGCGTAAAAAGAAAAAAGGTAAAAGTAAGCCAAAAGGGTCTTACTAATGCCCGCTAAAAAAAAGAAAGCTAACGACGCTTGTGCAAAGAAGGTCAAAGCTAGATACAAAGTCTGGCCTTCTGCATACGCTTCTGGTGCTGTAGCTAAGTGTCGCAAAGTCGGCGCTAAGAACTGGGGTAACAAAAGTGGCCGTAAGAAAAAGTAAGAAAGGTGCTGCCCTTAAGAAATGGTTTAAGGAGGAATGGATAGACGTTAAGACAGGTAAACCCTGTGGTCGTAAATCCGCAAAAAAGGGTGAGTCTAAACGTCCCTATCCCTCCTGTAGACCTAAAGCGGTTGCAGCTAAGATGACTAAAGCTGAAAAAGCTTCTTCTGCACGTCGTAAAACAGGGCCAGCTAAAATTAAACACGCAGTCACAGCTTCGGGTAGACGCAGAAAGACTACAAGAAAAGCTTGACATTTACTTAAAAGTATGCTATAATAAAACTATAGTTAACAACATTAGAGGAAACTATGACTCCTGAGCTTGAAACCTACTTCGACAACTACAACGAACTCTTCAATCACGAAGGTTTCAAACAACTCTTACAAGAGTTATCTAATAATGCACAACAGTTGGCTGACATTCAGACAGTCAAGGACGTAGAAGATCTTTACTTCCGTAAAGGCCAAGTTGCTGCTTTTGCTACTGTAATTAACCTACAGGGTACTATAGAAGCAGCTAGAGAGCAAGCAGAAGTAGAAGTAGAAGGTCCAATTAGTGTTTAAAGTATTTGACTTCCGTTGTACAAACGGGCATGTCTTTGAAGAATTTGTAGAAGGTACCGTTACAACCAGTAGGTGCGGTTGTGGTGCCAACGCTACAAAAATGGTATCTGCCCCGTCTTTTCACCTTGATGGTGCTTCCGGAGACTTTCCGGGTCAGCATATGAAATGGGTTAGGGAACACGAAAAAGCAGGTAAACAATAACATCTCCATAATGATAACGATCACGGAGTTTAATTATGTCTAGAGCAACGATTATAGATCAAGCCCCTGAAGAAGGAAACGCAGATCAAATCGAGCAAAACGAAGTTAACGAGATTCAACACGACGTTGAGCAACCTCAAGCCGAAGAACCAAGTTTACCAGAGAAGTACCAAGGTAAGTCTTTAGAAGAAGTAGTACAGATGCACCAAGAAGCTGAAAAGTTACTTGGTCGTCAGTCTTCTGAAGTAGGCGAACTTCGTAAAGTTGTGGATGACTACATTAGTACTCAAACACAGCAAGCACCTCAACAACAATACGTTGAGCCTGAAGACGATATAGATTATTTTACGGATCCTCAAGCAGCCGTTAATCGTGCTATTGAGAATCACCCTAAAATTAGAGAAGCACAGCAGTACACTGAGCAGTACAAAAAGCAGTCGTCACTTGCAACGCTTCAAGCTAAACATCCAGACATGCAAACAATTCTTGGCGACCCCAAGTTTGCTGAATGGATTAAGGCATCTAAGATTAGGACTCAGTTGTTTGTAGCCGCTGACCAACAGTACGACGCTGACGCTGCTGACGAACTGTTTACACTCTGGAAAGAACGTAAAACAGTTGCACAGCAAACTGCTAATGTTGAAAAACAGGCACGTAAGCAGACACTTAAGGCAGCTAATACAGGCAATGCACGAGGCACTGGTGAGGGTTCACGTAAGAAAGTATATCGCAGGTCCGACATTATTAAACTAATGAAAACAGACCCTGAGCGTTATCAAGCTTTGTCAAACGAAATATTACAAGCTTATGCAGAGGGTCGTGTCAAATAATCTAAAGGAGATTAGACATGGCTGGTGAAACTTCCGGTGCATATTTTACAGCTAATGCTGTAGTAGACAAAACAGCAGCAGGTACTTTCATTCCAGAAATTTGGAGTGATGAGGTAATTGCAGCATATCAAAAGAACCTTAAGATGGCTCCTCTTGTCAAGCGCATTCAAATGGCTGGCAAAAAAGGCGATGTAATCCACATCCCTAAGCCTACTCGTGGTGCAGCTTCTGCTAAGGGTGAAGCCGCAGCAGTAACAATCCAAGCAAACCTTGAGTCAGAGTTGACTGTCACTGTTGACCGTCACTTCGAGTACTCACGTCTTATCGAAGACATCGTAGAAGTACAAGCTCTTAATAGCCTCCGTCAGTTCTACACTGAAGACGCTGGTTACCAGCTTGCACTTAAGGTTGATACTGACCTTATCAATGCTACTACTGGTTTCGGTGACGGTACTCGTACTCAAGCTCCTACTGACGGCGCTAACTGGGAAAATAGCAACAGCTACTACTTTAACGCTGCTCTAGGCCTTGCTGCTTATGCTGACGATACTGTAGCTACTGGTGACAACTTCACTGACCTTGGTTTCCGTGAAGCTATCAAGCTTATGGACGACGCTGACGTTCCTATGGAAAACCGTGTACTTGTAGTTCCACCTGCAGTACGTAAGTCTTTGATGGGTATTGACCGTTACGTGTCTTCTGACTTTGTCGGTGGACGTGGCGTTGAGTCAGGTCTTATTGGTAACCTTTACGGCGTAGACATTTACGTTTCAAGCAACGCTCCTGTACTGGAGACTGCTGCTCAAAACTCTATCGCTGTACGTGGTTGTTTGTTCTTCCACCAAGACGCTCTTGTTATGGCAGAGCAGATGGCAGTACGTTCGCAGACTCAGTACAAGCAAGAGTACCTTTCTACTCTGTACACTGCAGACACACTCTACGGTGTTGAAGTATATCGTCCAGAAGCAGGATTTATCCTCGCAGTTGCTGACGAGTAAGACCAATGGGGGTCAGCAATGGCCCCTTTTCCTTTTCTTTAGTAGGAGTAGTTAATGCCTATATTCCGTGGAACAGGTGGTTCTGGTGATGCTAGTACAGATGCTTATGCGTCAGAAGTAGCCACCAGCGCACAAACTGCTACTACTAAAGCAAACGAAGCTAGTGCTTCTGCAGCAGCAGCGGCAACCTCAGCAAGTAATGCAGCAGGTTCTGAAGCGTCAGTAGCGGCTGATGCGTCCACTGCGTCTACTGCAGCAAGTAATGCTCAGACTGCTCAGACAGCAGCGGAAGCAGCACAGACAGCATCTGAGGCTGCACAAACGGCTGCTGAAGCGGCACAGACAGCAGCAGAACTAGCGGAGACTAACGCTGAGACTGCTGAAACCAATGCAGAGACTGCAGAGTCAAACGCCTCTGCTAGTGCTACAGCGGCTGCGTCAAGTGCAACGTCTGCAGCAACGTCAGCTACAACGGCTACAACTCAAGCTACAACAGCTACGACTCAGGCTACTGCAGCGGCAACGTCAGCCACCAATGCAGCCACTAGCGAAAGCAATGCAGCAACTTCTGAAACAAACGCAGCTACTTCTGCTAGTAATGCGTCCACGTCAGAAACCAATGCGGCTACTAGCGCAACTAACGCAGCAACCAGTGAGACTAATGCGTCTACCTCTGCTACGTCTGCTTCAGGGTCTGCTACTACGGCTACCAACCAAGCTAGTGCAGCGTCAACCAGTGCAACTAACGCAGCTACCAGTGAAAGCAACGCTGCCTCTAGCGCCTCCTCAGCGTCCACCTCAGCCACAAACGCAGCTAACAGTGCTACTGCAGCACAAACTGCACAAACGGCTGCAGAGGCTGCTCAGACGGCTGCTGAGGCTGCTCAGGAATCTATTGACGGTTTGTACTTAGGTGCGTTGTCTGCTAACCCTACAGTTGATCTTAATGGTGATCCTGTAACGGTAGGTGACTGGTACTTTAATACTGTTGATAACAGCACTCGTATTTATGACGGTACTAACTGGGACTCAATTAACCCTAACCTAGTTAACGACTCTACACCACAACTGGGTGGTACGTTAGACGCTAACGGTAACACTATTGACATGGGTACTAATGTCATTACTGACACCAAGGTTGGACAGTGGGACACTGCGTATGGCTGGGGCGACCACAGCACTCAAGGGTACCTAACGGGTAACGAAACCATTACTCTAACTGGAGCTGTCACTGGCTCTGGTACAACTTCTATTGCAACTACACTGTCAACGATTGACGGGGGAACTTATTAATGACCACGATTAAACTTAAGAATGGTTCTGGCGCACCAACGGCTGGGGATCTTGTCCAAGGTGAACCCGCATTAGACTTGACCAACAAGCGCCTGTACACAGAAGACTCAGGCGGTACTGTTATTGAAGTAGGTACTAATCCCGGTACTGACGTAACCTTTGCTGATAATCGTAAGGCTATCTTCGGTGCTGGCTCTGACTTACAGATTTATCATACAACTACAGGTAATCATTCAATTATTACCGAATCAGGTTCTGGCAACCTTATTCTTGCCGCAGATAACCTTGAAATAAATAATGCCGCAAACAATGCAAACAAAATAGTAGCTACAACTGGCGGTGCGGTAACCCTTTTCCATAACAACGCCGCAAAACTAGCCACCACCTCTACAGGCATCGACGTAACGGGTACTGTGACTGCTGATGGTTTGACTGTTAGTAAAACGTCTGGCGATGTTGCAACTTTAGAAGGGACTGGAACTACTGCTGACGTAGAAGCTAATTTGGTCTTTAACCCTGTATATGATGTAAACGCTAGGATTGTAACTGCCAGAGAAGGAGCGGCGCTAAGTAGTCGTTTAAGTTTAGAAACAGGAACAGCTAACGATTTTTCTACCACAGAACGTTTGCGTATAGCAGGCAACGGAGACATCAGTTTCTACGAAGACACTGGCACGACTGCGAAGTTGTTCTGGGATGCGTCTGCGGAGTCTTTGGGTATTGGTACGACTTCGCCTATTGGAAGCTTTACGGTAGCAGATAGCGGCACTCCTATTGCCAACCCTGCTTCGCTAGCAACAGTTCATAGTTCTACCACGGATAAGTATTTTTTAAAGCTGACCAGTGCTGATTTTAACGCTGACGGAAATTGGATCGGCTTAGGTATGGGGTACTCTAGCGGATACATGAAGTCCGCAATTATTTCTGAGGCTAAAGATGCATATGGTCGTGCAAATCTTCATTTCGCACTAAACAACTCAACCAGCAGTAGTAATGCAAGCCTCTCTGACAGCCGCATGGTTATTGATTACAGCGGCAACGTCGGTATTGGCTGTACCCCTAGTCGCAATTTAGACATTCAAGGAACTGGGGACACTCTTGTTTCTATTGTTTCTCCGGCGGCAAACCAAGCGGCTTTATTTTTTGGTGATACTGACAGTGACTCTGTAGGCCGCGTCGCTTACGACAACAGTGATAACTCCATGCGTTTTACCACAAATGCTAGCGAAACCATGCGCATAGATGCAAGCGGCAACTTGTTGGTTGGGACTACTCAAACAGCTACGCAATTAGCCGCAACAAGTAGCGAAGAGGGCATGGCTATAGACAACGGCGGCCTAGTCGCTATAGCAAATAGCGGTCAGTCTCCTTTAGTTTTGAACAGACTTTCCTCTGATGGAAACATCATAAATTTCCATAAAAACGGCGGCACACCAGTCGGTAGTATTGGTACTGCGGTAGGTAATGCTTATTTTGCAGGTACTTCTACTGGTATTACGTTTGGGTCTGCAAATTTATACCCCACTAATTCTTCAGGCACCAAAACTGATGCGGCTTTGGATTTAGGCTCTTCTAGTAACCGCTTCAAAGACCTTTACCTGTCAGGCGGTGTCAGAGCATCTACATTAAAATTTGAAAATCTTGCAGGTACTACTGAATACGGCAGGTTTGATAGCTCTGGCAACTTGTTGGTTGGTCAGACAAGCGAATCAGAATCTTTTGTAAACGTGAAAGTTGTAGACGGCGGACAAGCTGGAATTACTACAACGACTTTGACAGGCAGTTCGGCGTCAACAGCAATCCGCTTCAGAAACGGAAATGGAGTTGTAGGTAGCATTGTAACGTCAGGCTCCGCTACCGCCTACAACACCTCCTCAGATCAACGCCTCAAGGACAACATCGTAAACGCACCTTCTGCTTCTGACGACATTGACGCTATCCAAGTACGTTCGTTTGACTGGAAGGCTGACGGGTCACACCAGAAGTACGGCATGGTCGCTCAGGAACTACAAAGCGTTGCACCAGAGGCTGTATCTGGAGACGCTGACTCAGAAGACATGATGGGCGTAGACTACTCAAAGCTAGTACCTATGCTTATAAAAGAAATTCAATCACTACGTGCCAGAGTTGCACAACTTGAAGGAGCTAACTAATGGCTACATTTAATTGGTCTATCGCCAACACTGAAAGATACTTAGACACAGGCGGCATTTTTGTCGTCCATTGGAGAGTAACCGCAGAAGAAACTGTTGGTGACGAAACATTCACTGCCTCTGCATACGGCACTGTAGGTTTTACACCTGACCCTGACGACCCCTCATTTGTCGCCTACGACAGTTTAACTGAGGCTGACGTACTGGCATGGGTACACGCAGAAGTTGACCAAGCGGCTACTGAGGCGGCTCTAACAGCTAAGATTGAAGCAGACAAGAATCCTGTCACTGGTTCTGGAATGCCTTGGTAAAAACCCTTGTTCTGGTTCTGGTGTTGGAAGGAGGTACTTCGGCATACGTAGGCAAACGAGTTGTTTACCACACCGTATGTGAATACAAAGAACTTAACTCAGAATCAGACAAGCGTTATACGTGGTATGTGCAAGGTATTTATAGTTGTCCTAAGTACGTAAGGTATAAAGATGATTGATCCAGTAACAGCTATAGCCGCCGCATCGAAAGCCTTTGCGATGACTAAGGCATTTGTTGAAGCTGGACGATCTGCCGAAGACACATTAGGACAAGTAGCTAAGTGGTACGGTGCGGCTAGTGACGTACTGTTTGATGAGTCTAAGAAGAGCAACCCAAATCCTTTTAAAAAGATGGTGTTTGCTAAATCTGCCGAAGCTGAAGCACTAGAGGCTTTTGCTAGAAAGAAGAAGATAGAGGCTCAACGCAAAGAATTGCACAGCATCATAGGCATGGCTTATGGTAACCAAGGCTTACAAGAGTTACGGGACATTAAGAAACAGGTAATAAAACAAAGGCAAGACGCTGTTTACCGACAGCAAGAAATGAAAGAACAAATACTAGCAACACTAAGTATTTTATTTGGACTAGGCATCATAACAGTTTTAACAATATTTATCATGGGTGGTTTTAAATGACAAAAGCAGAGGACTTGTTGGCACGTTTAGAAGGCCATGAAAAAGAGTGCTTAGTTCGTTACGAAATGATACAGCGTCAGCTTGATGCAGCGGCTAAGGACATATCTGTTAACCGACAGGCTGTCTTTGCTCTGTACCCTTTTATTCTGGGTGCTATTGTTTTTGCTGAGTACATACGATGATACAGGCTTTAATTGGTCCTATAACGTCTCTTGTTGGTGGTTACTTTGAACGCAAGGCAGAAGAGAAGAAGGCTGTCCATGAGCGTAAGATGGTAGCTATTCAGCAGGACGCTAACTGGGAAAACATCCACGCTAACAACGCAGCTAACTCATGGAAAGACGAGTGGTTTACTATTTTGTTTTCTGTCCCATGTGTGCTTGCGTTCTTTCCAAGCATGGTGCCTGTAGTTATGTCTGGGTTTGCCGCTCTGGACGCTATGCCTGAGTGGTACAAAGGTTTTCTAGGAGCTGCTGTAGCGGCATCGTTTGGCCTACGTGGTCTGGCTAACTGGAAGAAGTAATTATGGCGTATTACGTTGGTACACGAGAGTTTCCTAGTGTCTACGAAGCAGTTAGATATTTAGCGGCTAATCCTCAACCGGGAGTTAGCGTTACGTCTGCGCCTGTAGGTACTAATAACGGCATGTTAACTGGCGGTACAGTAAAAGACGACAAAATGTATGCTGGTGGCACGCCTAATTTTGATGAGCGTACTGGCCAAGCAACGGGTAGCACTAAAGGCGGCCCAACCAAACAAGCGCCTACTGTTGCTGATGAACCTACGCCAGCTCCTGCTCCTGCACCAGCCCCTGCTCCAGAACCCGAATCAGAAATGACCTTTACATTTGTTAAAGGTAAAGAGCGTGGTGATGCGGCTCAAACTTACCTTTATGGACAAACGGGTGAAGTTCAGCAAGTAACCGTAGACGAACTACGTGACTATTTTGAAAGCGACGAAGTAAACAGACTGCCTGAAGTATTTGGCACGTTTGATAACTACCTTGCTTATATGACTGAACGTGAGCAAATGATTCAGTCAGGTGATTACGACACAGGCAACTGGTCAGAATATACGGGCTTGTCAGAAGAAGACGAACTTATTTTAGACCCTGACTTTGACGTATGGGTTCCAGAGTCTGATAGTGGTAACTACAGCGCTCAACTAGAATCTAAAAAACTATCTAGCCAACAAGCGGCTTACAATAACTGGATTAACTCTGACGCTAACCAAGCACTGCTAGAAAAATACGGTGTTGCTCCTGTTGTATACAGCAACTCTGGCGACAAGTTTGCATGGAACGGTTCCGCCTATGTAAAGACCCAAAACGAAGATCACGCTGGTTTTGCTGATTACGTAAAAATGGCAATGATTACTGCCGTTGGCATTATGTCGGGTGGTGCATTAGCTCCAGCCTTGTCAGGTGGTGCGGCGGCAGGAACAGCGGCTTCAATAGGTGGGCAAGTAGGCGCGTCTGTTTTAAGTAACGCTATTACGCAAGCTATTACTACTGGCTCTATTGACCCTGAACAACTACTTCAAACTGCGGCTACTGCTGGATTAGCTTCGGCAGTAAGTCAAATTATTGGCCCTGAAATTACAAAGGCTTTAAATGGAGTTGATCTTTCAAAAGTAACAGGCATTGAGGAAGTAGATAACGTTCTAAGTGCAATGGGTCAAACAGCTATTCGCCAAGCGGTATTTGATGGCAAGTTAGACATGGATCAGATTGTTTCGTCTGGTTTGTTTGCAGGAGCTAAAGAAATTGCTGGATTCTTGCTTGATGGAATTGTTGGTCAACAAGAAATATCTGAAGAACGGCAAAGAGAGTTAGAAGAGCGATACGCAGAATATGCCGCTATTGTTGATGAAGACACAATGGAAGAAGTTAACAGAGTCATGGGGAACACTGTTAACGAAGCTATAGCCGCACAGCAAAATGAAGCAATGGCTAATCAGCTTCAGGCTTTGTCAGGCAACCTTCAGTCTATTTATGAAGATGCTTATGCTCCAACAACAACTCCATATGATGAGGCAATAGCTGACTTTACAGGAAGCACAGTAGATGCTCCTGACTCTGAACTTGCAGACACTACGGCTGACTTGACTGCTGATACAACCACTGAAACTGAACCAATGCGTTCAATAATGTATGTTGACGACCAAGCTATTCCAGCAGATAGGGTTGCTGAAATTTTAGATGGGTCAACAGTAATTACAACACTAGACGGGTCAGGTGATTATGAATACGGCCCTATGGAGCTGGGTGACACCTACTTGGCTTATCACACCCAGCATGTAGACGAGTCAGGTATTGAGTACACATTGATTAGAGGCTCGAACGGACGCTTGTATGTTTCTGATGGAACAAACCTTGTTGAGTATCAAGGCGCTTCTGATTTAACGCATAACAACAGACAGATTAGCTGGCTAGATTCTCATTTAGTTTCTGGCGGTGGATTACCTACAGACACAAATAATGCAAGGTGGCTTAACGTTACTATTAACGGCGCTGGAACACCTGAAGATTCTATGACTAATAGAATTCTTGAGAACATGGAAGCTGGCTGGCAAGACGTAAATAATCCAACGCTTGAAAGCTCTATGGCGGCAGAAGCCCCAGACACACCAATTGATTTGGAAGTAGAAGTAGATCCATTTGAGTATGAGGTAGAGCCAGAGTTAACGCCTGAGCCACCACCTGAGCCAGAGCCTGTAGAACCCGTAGAGCCTGTAGATCAAGACCAAACATCAGGAGAGGCTGGTACTGCGTCACCTTCGCCTGATCCTACAGTACAACTTGACCCTAGTTTTGCACCAGCACCAACTCCGGCACCTCAGCCTGCGCCTCAACCGGCTCCTGCACCGACTCCTGCACCGGCTCCAGCTCCAGCGCCAGCGCCAGCTCCACCACCGCAAGAAGAAGCGCCCATTACTACTGGAATGTTTCAGGAGTATTTTCCTCCTGCACCAGCTCCTGCGCCTGCACCGGCTCCTGCACCGGCTCCGCCTCCAGCGGCATTTCCTGCGGCGGCCCCTGCGCCTGCACCAAGTGCATCAGCACCACCGCCTCCTGCGCCCGGCACAGCAACAGGCACAACGCCTGAAAGCTCAGCGCCAGCTACAACAGGTGTTGGAACAGGAAGTGGAGCAGGTGCGCCTGCTGGAGAAACGTATGAGCAAGGTAGTATGGTAGGCGATGCTCGTGCATTAATTGAGCAGGCATTGTTACGCGGTGCTACACCTGAATATCTACAAGAAAACTTTCCGCAGTACAGCGACATTATTACTGAGGTAAGTAGTCAGCTAGGCACGGTACCAACTCAACAACCGTCAGTAACCTCTGAAGATGTAGAAGGCATTGTTAGCCGAGCAATAGAAGCAATTCCAGAAGGCATGACACCTGAGCAAGTCAGTGGCGTTGTTAATGAAGCCATTGGAAATATTGAGTTTCCTGAAGGCATGACAGCTAGTGAAGTTAGCGGGATTGTTGACGAGGCTATTGCAAGCATTCAGTTCCCTGAAGGTTTAAGCACAGAAGACGTAAACAACATTGTTGAAAATGCAATTTTTGGTATTGACTTTCCAGAGTCGGCAACAATGGAAGACGTTAATCGAGCTATTGCTGGGGCTGGTTTTGCAACAGCAGGAGAAGTAGCAGCAGGCCAAGCGCAAGCAACTGAAGAACGTCGTAATTTACAACAAGCAATTATTAACGCTCAAGGTGACATTGAACAGTTAGACGCCAATACACGTCAGCAGTTTGAAGAGTTTGGTGGCACTGTTAACGAGTTGTTTTCTGATGTAAACGTTGATATTGAAGCATTACGGGCTGGTCAGATTAGCCAAGCAGAAGCACAGCAGGCTTTCCAACAAAGCACTGAAGAACGGTTTGGTGAGTTAGGCAGTCAAGTAGGCGATCTAGGCACTCAGATTGGTGGTTTAGCGTCAGACGTTAGTGGCCTTGGTCGTGGTCTTGAAGGTCTTGGCGAAGGCGTTGCAGGCTTAGGCGCTGGTCTAGGTATGGGCTTGTTAAGTTTAGGACAGCAACAACAGCAGTTAGCTGCTCAGTTGGCTAGACCAGATCCTATACCGTTTGACCCATTCTTAAAAGGTCTTAGTCCGTTTCAACCATTAACACCTATAGCGCTTACTCCACAAAAACAAACAAGTGCTTTGGATGAACTTAATCAATTTTTAGGTAGACAAAAGGGAATGCTCGTATGACATACCTTAACTTAGTTAACAACGTACTTCGTCGTCTTCGTGAAGAAGAAGTAGCGTCCGTACAAAGCAACACATATTCAAAGATGGTAGGTGATTTTGTTAACGACGCAAAGCGTATTGTAGAAGACGCATGGGACTGGTCAGCACTTAGGACTACCCTGACGATTACTACTACTGACGACATCTTCAATTACGTCCTTACTGGTAGTCAGAACAGAATCAAAGAGCTAAACGTTATAAACGATACGTCTAATATAATTATGGAGTACCGACCTGCTAAGTACTTTGATGAACAATATCTAGTAGAAGACCCAATCAAAGGCTCTCCTAAGTTCTTTACGTACAACGGCGTAGACAGTGACGGTGATACTCAGATTGATGTTTACCCAAAGCCTGACGGCGTGTACACACTTAGGTTTAACTGTGTGCTACGTGGTGATGACTTGTCTGCTGACGCTGACGACTTGTTAGTACCTGCTATGCCTGTAATGCACTTAGCTATTGCTTTCCTAGCTCGTGAACGTGGTGAGACAGGTGGTACGTCTGCTCCTGAGTACTTTAACATTGCTAACCAGTACTTGTCTGACGCTATTGCATTAGATGCTCAAAAGCACCCAGAAGAAGTAATCTTCTACGTACCGTGAGGTAGCTATGGCTCAACAATTACAAAGTATTAATCTTGTTGCACCAGCCTTCAAAGGAATCAATACAGAAGATTCTCCGCTGGCTCAAGACCCTTCGTTTGCTGACATTGCTGACAACGCAGTGATTGACAAGCGTGGTCGTATTGCGTCACGCAAAGGCTACAGTGTTATTACAACGGACAAGACTGAACTAGGCTCTGCAAAGATCAGAGCAATCAAAGAGTTTGAAGACAACGCTGGAAACACTACAGTATTTTCTGTAGGTAACAACAAGATACTTAGCGGTACTACTACGTTAGTTGACGAGACTCCCGGTGGAGTTAGCATTACTTCTGACAACTGGAAGATGGTTAACTTCAATGACAAGATTTACTTCTTTCAGCGTAGTAACGAACCATTAGTCTATGACGCCGTAGGAGGCTCTGTAGTGACTCTGAGCAGCGTTTCTGGTGCTGCTGGTGTTACCAGTGCTATGTACGGTAACGAGGTTCTAGCGGCTTATGGAAGGCTCTGGACAGCGGACATTAACAATGACAAGTCTACTGTATATTGGTCTGACTTGTTGATAGGCCATGACTGGTCTGGTGGTACTAGCGGTTCTATTAACCTAGCTAAGGTATGGCCTGACGGCTACGACGAGATTGTAGCGTTGGCTGCACACAACGGGTTGTTGATTATCTTTGGTAAGCACAGCATAGTTGTTTATCAAGGCGCTGAAGCACCAGCAACAATGTCACTTGCAGACACGGTAGCAGGAGTAGGTTGCGTCGACCGTGACACTGTACAGTACACAGGTACTGACGTGTTGTTCTTGTCACACACTGGGCTTAAAAGCTTTGGCAGAACAATACAAGAAAAGTCAATGCCTATTACAAGTTTGTCAAGCACTATTTCTAAAGACATAATTGGTTTGTTACAGAATGAAACTGAGTTTTACCGCTCAGTGTACAGCCCAGAAGAAGGTTTTTACCTGTTGACATTTACAGCTCAGGACACAACCTTTTGCTTTGACGTTAGAGGCACACTAGAGAATGGTGCTTACCGTGTTACGCGTTGGCCCGGTACAGGCTTTACGTCTTACGGTAGACAGAACGACGGTACGCTTTTAATTGGCAATGGTGACGGCATAGGTGAGTACTCAGGCTTTAGAGACAACGGTGAGAAGTACCGTTTTAAGTACTACAGCCCCGGCTTGACCTTTGGTGATCCATCAAGACTTAAGATACTTAAAAAGCTACGACCTACAATTGTTGGTGCTAACAGTGCCATTATGTTTCTTAAGTGGGCGTATGACTTTGGTACGTTCTTCCAAACTTCAGAGTTTACTGTTGGTAATCAGGTAACAGGTTACTACAACGAAGACGAGTACAACGAGACAGCAGAGTTTACAGGTGGTGATCTTACGTCACGCCGTGGCATAAACACTACCGGAGGCGGTGGAGTTATAACAATTGGGTTGGAAGCAGACATAGACGGTTCAGGTTTGTCTC
>Ga0208785_1000095_pt1 | contig 35054 bp, 52 predicted proteins | sample DEB08_DNA_2_FD_185499 | JGI IMG/M metagenome (GOLD analysis project Ga0208785, IMG submission 185499) | Aqueous microbial communities from the Delaware River and Bay under freshwater to marine salinity gradient to study organic matter... | ecosystem: Environmental > Aquatic > Marine > Coastal ...
CACCACGATATCCACTGGGAGGTATTGGTGATGCGGTGCGAAAAATGTCAGGGTATTGGTGATGCGGTGCGAAAAATGTCAGGGTATTGGTGATGCGGTGCGAAAAATGTCAGGGTATTGGTGATGCGGTGCGAAAAATGTCAGGGGATCGGCAAAGTCAAAGGCATTGCCTGTTTGCATACTGGCCAGTCAATCGAAGTCGAAATGCCCTGCCTCGAATGTAACGGCACGGGCGTCGGCCACTGCTGCGATGGGCTGCAAGAGCAGCCGGAAGCGTCCGTTTGTGAAGGGGATAAGGAATGACTGATCTAGTTGAACGGTTGAGGCTTCATGCCTTTGGCGACCACTCCATTTTCGATGAAGCCGCCGCCGCTCTGGAAGCGGCTTACCGCTGCATCATCGACGGGACACGAGCATTCTGCCCGCCTATCGAGGATGGCGCGGATATTCGGCGCTGGTTCGATGAACACGACGCTACGATCCAATCTGTCATCGCATGGAAAGATGCACAGAAACAGACCTCCGTCTCGAAATCCGAAGGGACCGAAAAATGACCGACGACGACAACGCCAACGCCTTGCGCCCGCAGCGTCCGAAACCCGAGGCCGAAACTGTCTCGCGCTCGTATGGAGAAACGGACATCGACGCGGCATGGCGGATGCGGGAATACATACAGCCGGTCAAAAATGCGAAGCGGCTTTTCGACTACCGGCTATGCCGGAATCACGGATGGAACACCCGGCCTTTCGGGTGGAATTGGTAACGAGCGTTAATTTTAGGGTTGACAGTTAGAATATAACTGGTTATAATCTAACCATCGTCAACAAGCGGCCACAGGAGGCCACCATGCTTCGCCCCATCGTAAAAGACGCCTTTAAGGTTTCCGAATTACGACATCAGTTTTTCGACATTGATATAGCAGATGGTTATCTACAGGGCGGGACCGAGGCCGAGGTTATGGCCCAGGTTAATGAAAAGTATGACGATGCGTACTTGCTTGGTGAGGCCGCGAACCGCCTCGACATAGCTATGGACCCGTACAATCAAGATGAACCTGAGTGGCGTAAGGATGCCAATCAACTTCGCCGCTTTATTAAACGGTGGTCAAAATGAGTGCGGCTAAATCAAACAGCGAGAAGCAGCGCGACCACTACGAGCGCATGAAGGCGGCGGGGATGAAAAAGGTCTGCGTCTACGTTCCCGCCCCAAAGGTGAAACAACTGCGCGACTTCGCGGCCAAGCTCCGCGAGTCCGATTAAAAGCAGTTTTGGGTTTTGGCGGAAATCAAAATTAAGCCGGGGCCTTATTTTAGAAATGAGCAATTATGGGCGGCGACACGGTGATATTCTGCCGGCCGTAGCACGTCTCAAAAGACGGAGCATCTTGTGGGGTTCCAGGCAGGCCCCACCCGCCCACCAGACAAACGAGGGGTTTTATTAAGCGACAGTCTCGGCCTCATTGAATCTCGGTTGAGGGCGCATCGGCAGAGCCGAGAGAGCCGTGTAAGGGCGGTCCATGCCTTCGGGTGTTGGGTAAGTCGCTATCGCTTTCCGGGGCTGTCACTTAATCAAATCATTCGGAAGCAAACGAGCCGATATGCAGCAGCATATCAGCGACCCAAACTGATATAGGAGAACGCATCAAATGTTTGTTTTCGGCAAATCGTTGACGCCCTTCTCCCGCTAATTGTCGTTACCGGCGTCTAATCCTCGAACATCTCCGCAATGAAGGTGTGCTTCGCCGTCTCCAGCAAAAGCACGGCGGAATCCATCTCTACGGACCCGCGAATAACGAGGTTCCCGTCGTGGTCCCAGCCGATCACCAACACATCTTCGAGGCCACCAACGCTTTGTTGCAGAACCTCATCGGGTGTTGGTTCGACCGGAAATTTTATTATGTCTCCCACAGTTCACGCTCCGCCTTCCGGCGGCGCACCAAGCCCGGCAGTTTCCTGCCGCCTGCCATGCACCATTTTAAAAACTCTTGGCCCGCGCCGTCGTAGTCGCCTCGGTTCAGTTTCAAACGCAACGTCGATGATTGCAGACGACCGCTTCCCAAATTAAACACCCAACTGCACAAAGCCGAAAATTGATTTTCGCTCAAAGGCACCTTCACCAAAAGTCGAATAGCCCTTTCAGCGTGTCGGAGTTCCATCCGCAGCAGAGCCTCGCCCTCAGTTTGGGATATTTCAGGGCTATCTTTCGCAATAGGCGAACCGTCAAACGATCTGGTTGCGCCCCATCCGATAGTCCAAATGCCGGCGGGGCAAAGGTATGGCGTCGATGACCAGCCCTCGAAGGCTTTGATGATGCCCAACCCACGCGCATTACAGTGCCCGTCCCAAGAATGCTTTTCGACCAAGTAATCCAGATAGCTCACGTTTGCTGTTTGCGCGACATGGTTCGCGCCCCATACCAAAATGACACGACGGCTGCCCAGACGGCTTGCATCTCATTATTAAACACAAGTTGATACATTTCAGTCGTAATCATGTCGAGCGCCAGCAACCAAGTGAGTACAAAAATTTCTACGAACAAAAGGTATGTTATAATGGGACGAACGCTCGCTGCCAGATCAACGATCCATTGGTTGGATCGCTTTTGAAGACCAGCGTCATGTTTCAAAAGCGCCTCACTCTCGCGGATGTCAGCCTCGACGTTGACCATCTGGAGTTTCTGAGCGCCAATAACTTTTTGCTGCTCTAGTTGCTTGTCCATCAGCGCAAGCTCGTGCGCCTTGTCCTGCTTGTCCTGAAAATAATCCATAACCTTCGGCAAAAACGAGGTCCCAAATCCAAGCAGCGATCCTAGCAAACTAAGCATTACACTTCCCACTCCTCGCCTCGGAACTCAACGATCCCAGGCGCAATGACATGAACGAGTTCCGGCCACATGAGGCGGCCGGCCTTAAATGTTAACACAGCAAACCCCGACCGCCAATTGCGAGGGTTGTCCTCCATGTAATCTCTAAACTGCGGGCCATGCGGGTCTGCCAGTGTGCCGGTGTCAACGCCCCAAGTGGTTCGCGGCGGCGCATCAGCCGTCTCTCCGTAGGTGGTATATGGCGTCACCTTCAAGCTGTGCAGGTGGCCAGTCACAATATTCTTAGATGCCCACAAAGTGTTATTGTGGGTTGCATGGATACCGCCTTTATAGCGATGCTTGACCACCGTGTCGTGATTTATCCAGACGCTCCAGCACGGCTGCCAATTGGGTAGATGATCTTTGAGATGCACGCCATCAACGCGCACAAACTCAGGCGCCACCGCTGCAAGCCTGCTTTCAAATCTGGCATCGTGGTTCCCCAGCGGCCAAAACAACTTTGCACCCTTTGCAGCAGCCTCAATCTCGCCAAGCCTTTCTTTGCAGGCCTCAATTTCGTCTGCGACGGATGGGCTGTCCTCCCAGCCAATCGCGGCGTGACGGCTGATCGACGCGCCGTCGAAGGCGTCACCGTTGCAGATGACGACCTTGGGCTTAAACTTTTTACAAGCCACCAGCAACGCGCGGTGTGCGGTCGATGAGATGCCCGGCCAGTAGTGCGCGTCAGAGAACACAAGCACCACGCCGTCCTGCACGTCGATCTGTCGGCGCTCAGGGTAATGCTCGGTTGGTGCGTTGCTCGGCGCGTAGACCGGCCTGTCGTACTTTTTCTCAATGCGCCTGCGCCGCTCGTAGACCTTGCGCTCGACGATGTTTAATTTCTTTGCGGTTTGAGCGGCTCCAAACTGCGTAAACAGAGCTATAAATTCTGCGTCGGAAACTGCCATAACGCTTTCCCAGGTCGTTTAACCGTCAATAGCATCCAGAAGTTTTGATCTGGAGCATTCGGAGAAACGCATCGAGCGATGATGGTTTCTCTGCCCACGCTGTCGATGTATCGCGCAGTGATCTCGCCAATTTTTGCGTGCCCAATCGGCATTGGCCACGCCGCACAAAGACGAATGCTCATCAACTTTTTGAATATGTCCAACGCCAGCGCATCGGACGCTTTGTCGGCCTCGGCGATGGCGTTGATTGCCTGTTGTGTCCTACACGCAAATTGAACTGGAACAATGTCTCCGACTTGCCACGCCTTTGCCGCAGTTGGCCATAATAGCAACAACAATGTGGCAAGAATGTGTTTCATTATCATCGCTGCTTCCAATCGCGAATTGCAATCCTCAACCGTAAGATGACGATGACCAGCGTGACGCAGACGATGCCGAACTGCATGCCCTCCTCCACCGCGTGCAGCCACCAAGGCAGGCTCAAGGCCGGTGCGGCGACGGCGGCGTCGATGGCGAGGCGCTCTTTCATTTGACGGCCACTGGTTTATGCTCGCCGTTGTGCATTTTTGCCAACGCACCGACGCGCTCCTCGACAACGCGAAGACGCGCTTCGGTTTCTCCGGCCTTGTAGTTGAGACTGGCTAAGCGATCCGGCGACAAGATGATGCCAAAATTTGAAAGCTGTTTTTCCATTACGCCGCGGCCTTCCTGGAGCGCATCAATCGCGTTCCAAATGTGCTTCATGGTTTTTTGCGCTTCGGCCACGTCAAGCATCACGCGAGCCAACTTAGTCTCAATCACGCGCACCGTCGCAAACCCGCCGCCGACGACGGTTAGCAATGTCACCAAGTCGCGCAGGCCGAACTCCATTATCGCAGCCTCATGCTAGACTTGGGCCCGAGCTTCTTGCGATGACGCAAGTGCGCGGGCTTGGTGCGCCGCTTGATGACGCGGCGAACAGGCTTGGTGTTCTCGACCTTTTTGGCCATACTACAATTGCGCCCGGAGTGCAGCGATCTGCACCTCAATGTCGCCAATGGCCTGCGCTGCTGTGCGCCCGGCGTGAGGGCCGCCTGGGAACGGATTTGAAATCCCGGCGATGGCTTCGCGGATCATCCTAGGCGTGATGCTAGATTCGAGAGCCTTGATTTGGTCCGCCGTCGAAACCACAGGTGCGGGGATAGCTTCGACACCGCCATTGACATACCGATGTGTTATTTCTGTCACATTATCGGCAACATCAATCCAGATCAGGCCGGGGGCAACTTCAAACTCGCTTCCCGGCGCGACGATCTGACAAATCCGCGAGCCTTCGATCAGTGCTTTCATCATGCGCCATACTCCCAAACAATAACAACGCCGCCTGCACCAGCGCCGCCGCTTTCACCCGAGCCTGATGTTGATCCGCCAGCACCACCGCCGCCATAGTTTCCGCCAGCAGAACCCGTCCCGCCGCCAGAAGTCAGGCCTTGTCCACCGCCACCGAGAACCGACGACCCGCCGCTGCCGGCAATATTACCGCCGCTTTCAACGCTGCCAGGACCACCCGCCCCGCCTTTGATATTCAGGTCGCCGCTTGCCCCGGACCCCGGCGTTCCAGATGCCCGGATATTCGGACCAGCGCCACCACCTGTGGCACTCGCATGTGCGCCGAAAGAACTCGTGCCGCCTGCGCTTCCGGCGGTATTTGTGCCACCGCCAGAACCACCCGCGCCAATGGTGACGGTTTCAGTGGAGCCAAGTGAAGCGACCGCGATGTATTTTCGGGAGTACCCGCCTGCGGCACCGCCGCCACCAGGGTCATTGCCGTTCGACCCGCTGCCGCCAGCACCACCGCCGACGACCTCGACAATGACATGAGTAAGCCCGGCTGGTTTCGCCCATGTATCAGACGCAGAATAGACCTGAAAGCCGGTCAAGCCCCCGGATGATACTAAAGGCGTTCCGTCGGCACGAAGATAGCCGGTGCAGATTACAGTGTTTGCAGCAATTGATTGGAACGTGGCAACATCGCCTGCCGCTGTCGTGATGTTGGCAGTGGTCGGAAGCACCAAAGAGGCACCGTGAGTCAGCGTCAACGCGCCATCGAATTGCAAGGTGAAAGAACGATCAGCAGCAACCGTCATCCCGGTGATCGTCGTAGTGCCGGTGATGTCGAACATATCGCCGTCAGTGCCGACAACCAGCGTCGATGCCGAAGCGATGTCTGCGCCCTTGGCCTTCTCGATGTAGTTACCGTTCGCGTCAAGGAAGCCACCTAGTTGTGGCGTAGTGTCCTCGACCACGTTGGAGAGCGTGCCGCTACCATCAGCGCCACTGGCGACGAACTGGAAGAAGCACCTATCGCTCGCGGACCACGTTCCGTTGCTGGCGATGTGCGACACCGTAACTTCAAGCCAGCCGGTGTTATCGGTTACAGCGGTGACGTAGAACACGGCAAAGGTCGCTGGCGTCCCCGCCTTCTTGAGCGTCAAGACGCCGGAGCCGGTTGCATTGGTAACGTCATCCCAGGTGGCGATGAAGTCGGACACGTCGGGGTTGCCGCTTTCGGCGCTGGTCGCGTCGAAGGCAATCGAGGTGACGCTGGCCACCGTCGCGTTGTTCATGCGGAACACGCCAGCGCCAGGGTCAGCCATCGTCGTCGTCGCGTTGAAAGTGAAGCTGATGCCCGTAGCAACGGCTTCGGCATTGGTTTCTGACGTAGCCGCCGCGCTTGCACTGGACGATGCGGCAGACGCCGAGGACGACGCAGCGGACGCAGAGGCCGATGCGGCAGACGCGCTGTTCGATGCGTTGGTCGCGTAGGTCTGCGCGTTGGTGATTTCAGTGGCGGTGGGGCCAGCTTCCGGGTTGCCGGTGCTGCTGTTAAAAAGCAGCGCCTTCCCAAGCCGATCCGCCTTGGCTGGCAGCGTCATGTCAATGGTTGTCGGATCAGTTACCGGCGCAATGATGGAGCGGTCCACACGCTCGCTGATTTGCTGGTCAAAGATCGTGAGCGCGTCAAGCTGCTCGTTAATCGCAGAGGCGCGAAAATCGCCAGCCGTCACAAAGTCGGTGGTCCGCTCGATATCCCTGGCGCCAACAATCGTAATACTATCATCACCGTCAGGCGTGGTGGGGACGTTGGTGCCGACGACAATGGTTACGCTGCCTGTGCCGTTGGCATTGATCGACACAGTGTAGTCGGTGGTCAGCGTCAGCAGGGTCGCATTGAAATAAACGGCAATGTCATTTTCATCAAGTATTTCAAAGGTAAAGGCATACGGCCCGGTGCCTGCCGAACCGCTGAAAACGACCCTACGGGTGACTGCGTTGATGTTATAGTCTGCCATTTTTCATTGCCTCAAGTTTGAAAATTGTTATACCATTTTTGCTATTGGATTGTCATCATTAACGACCAATAGCCTTACCCAGGTCTGGCGCTCGCTGCGGAGTTGTCCGACCAAACGACCACCAATTTGATTGCCCGGTCTCCCGGTGCATGCGCCTCTCAATACTTTTGGCCCGCTGCTCCGCCCTGGGATCAACCATCTTTTGCAAATGATCCAAGACCAATCTCTGAAGCGGCAACCGCAAGTAGAAAGTTGATGCTAAGGGGAAATATCTGCCCCCAAAATTAATAAGCTCCCTCAAGAAATTGGCGTCCTTATTTTTGTCTAATGCTTGGGCAATGTTGCCAAAAATTAATTCTCGCGCGTCACTTAAAAAGCCGACTCTGGGACCAGATATGGTTTGCGCCAGACCGCCACCAAAACGATTTAGATCGGAAAAAATAAAGTCGCCCATTATTCCAAGCCCGCCAGAAGTTAGGAGCGCGGCACCCCAAAATTTAAGATTTGGCACACCCTTCTTATCAAACATTGCAACGGGATCTCGTCCCTTGGCGATTTCTCGCATTTGCATAGCTAGGCCACCCAACGCGGTAGTAGTCACCATAAGTTCGACGCCATACCTGATACGATTAGGAACTCCGCCCCTCAGCGTAGCTATTTGCATCAAGTTTCTTGTGGCGTAAGTAACAGGAAAGCTCTTGAATTGAGCGACACTGTTAGCCAGTTCCCCAATAAGGGTGCCGCGCTTGAGTGCGCCTGTAAGGGCGGCCTTCGATCTTATAGTGGCAACAGGTATGGCTAGATCAGTTTCGCCCTGTATCATTTCAAGCATTTTGAATGCGGCACTTTCATCAATTTGCCTAACTTCTTCTGGGCGCAAAAATGTTGCGCCTTTATAATTATAGGCTTCAGCCCCTGATATTTTGCCCCAATCTTCTTTAGTTATGCCATACAGTTCCATCCTAGAGCGCAACGATTCCGGCAATTGATCGAATGATTTGCGAGCATGATCCGCAAGAAATCCCATGAACTCCATTCCAAAAGCCCATCTTGCGCCGGATGTCCATGGAGACAGCAGGGAAATATTCATTGCAGTATTTGAGACATATCGAATCATTTTAGGCGACATGGATTCGCCAACAAATCGAGACTGACCGTATGCAACAGATGTCCAATGCTCTGCAATCAGGCCGGCCCTAAGCGCTTCCATTTTTGTCATCTTAGACGCGGCTATTGAGCCAATCATTTTTGACATGGTTTTAATTTGCGGCATGCCAATTAATTTAGCCTGGAGCCTCGCTGTTCCGGTGTCAGTCATCATGGCCAAAATGGAAGTCGAACCAAGCAAGGCCGAGGTCAGCAATTCACCAAGACCAGAAAATGTTCGCGCCATTTTTTGGTTGATTGGCGTGTAAGCGGCACCAGTAATAAAATCCATCATATTTTTGGATTTTAATTGCTCTGCCTTAAAGCGATCTGTGTGCTTTGTCCCCTTGCCTGCAACATCCATTGCTTTTGCGCGCGCCGCTAATTGCGTCTCAAGATACGCCATGGTGCTATTAGGGTTGGGGCCAAGAATTTGAAGCAAAGCGATGTCACGTGACATGCTGTCAATATGATTAATCATAATGGAGAACGGGTCCCCGTCTCCAAAATTCTTTTGATATTCAAACCAAGCATCGCCGTTTTTGAAAACGAGAAACCTGTGATCTTGGCGACGGCGCGCAAGCGATCTGCCGGGAGATCGCAAGATTTGATTTTCTGAAATTTTATTCAATCCATCATTTATGATGGTTGAATAAATTTCTTTAAGAACATCATCTCGCTCCCCTGCGGGGACGCGCGCTCCAGTTTTTTCGCTTACAATTTTTTCCCAATCTAGTTGGTCTTTGATTGCCTCCCGCCACGCTTCAAATCCAACCTTCTGTATTTTTACTGGGTCATGCGCCTGCGGCATCCCCCAATCCGCCCTAGAGGGGATATCCCCACCAGCGGCATTAAACATTTGTCGCAATTCTTCCGCAGCCCCAGACCAAGCCTTTGCCATGGAAGATGCCGCCTCATCTCCAGTTATGCCAGGCTCAAAAACCTCGCGCACAAAAAGCCTGCCTTGGTCTGCGGCTGTTTTGCTAATCCGCCCAACAATTGCGGTGCGCTTCATGGTTTCAAAAATTTTATCCATTTTTGAAAACGCAAGAGCGCGAATGGATTTGTGGCGCGATTCAACATTTGAAAAACGAATATCCTGGCGTCCCGACCTTTCCAGAATTTCGCTCAATCCCGCAGCCGGGCTGTCTCCTATAGACAGCACATCCGCGAGCCGTGCCTTTTGCGCTTGGGCTTGCAGGGCCGTTCTCCGTCGTCTTTGAAATGCCTCATGCTCTAGGCTATCGAAGGTGTCCCTGCTGGCCTTTGCAGCCGCTTCGGCTGGACTCATAGACCGCAAGTTCTCCTGATAAAGTTCATCATAAAGGCCGCGCGCCTGATCCGCCTGCCCACTACTAAGCGCGCCCTCGGCCTCTCCATTATTAATGCAATCCCTAAAGCTCATCGCAATACGCACCCTCGTAATCTATCCAGCATTGCATTATCCTGTCGAATTGCGTCTTTAATAACAGCGCCACTTATTTCTATTGGCGCCCCATTAACCTCGTTGTCTATAAAAATAATATCGTCATCGGCAATGTCGTCTATTTGCCTGTCCAATGACGTTGGCGCCTCCACTTGAGTGGACCTAACAGTTGGCGCGACAGACTGCTCTGGCGTTAAGCCAGAAACATCCTTAATTTTATTGGCGGCTAATTCTGCCGTAGCCTGATCTAGAGCGGCCACCGCCTCATGTGGCGGCAAATCGCTGGCGTTGATGGCTTCTCTAATTATGTCTTCATCATCCAAAATTGCTTTAGCGTAAGCCGCGTCTCGTGAGGAAATGTGACCAGCATCAGATAGGGCGTCCAGCCCCCTTCGCATTTGTTCCGTTGTAAATCGTAGACCAGCACCGACGCCGCGAAGCGCAACGGGAAGGCCAGCGCCGAATGTTGCGGCGCCTGCCACGTTGTAAATAAAGTCCTCTACGCCATACTTAATGCCAAGCTGGTCGTACCACTCCTTGACCCCTGCCTGTAGCAAGCCTTCAGCACCAGCCGCAGCAATCCCTTCATACAAAACTCGACGGGCGAGGCTCATTGCCGCCATACCAATTGGTCGCCCCGTTATTAGATTTAATTCAAAAAAATTATCATCTACTAAAAATCCCCCAACTTCCCCAATAAATGCGCCAACTTGCCCCATCCCAGTAAGGCGCTCCTCCATCCCCTTGCCGCGCTCGATCAATGCGCGAGCTTCGTTTTTAATGTCGGCATCAATATTTTCTGGATTAATATTTTGATATTGCGGCTCAGGGAATAATGATGGATTGTCCTTAATTCCTTTTAATAGCCTATCAAGATATATCTTTCTGTTGTCAGTGTTTGTGCTTGGATCAGAAGCCATCCCACCAAAGTTTCCTGGGTTAATAAGTCCTTCTACGCCGGCATCTTCCAAACGCTGGATAATCGGCTCCATCTTTTTGCTCAAGAGCTCATTATATGCGTCTGTGTTTTTCGCATATGCCTGCACTTCAAAAAATTTCTCCATGCCATCAAAAAAGCCAATTTCATCTCCACCCGGCGCTATGGGCGTGACAGCATGAATAGACAGGTCTTGCTTGTCGTAAATGTAAGCCATTATTTAGGCCCAATACGGGGCAAGCCAGGAGATGGTTTGTATGGGTATTGCATCCCACCCCGCGCCCGCTCCAAAAATCCTGGGCCAAAATATTCTTCTTCTGATTGGTCCATCTCCGGCAATGGGTTCTCTTTTGCGTCAACTGCAAAATTATAAAATTGCCTTAAATTAATAACATATGGATCGCCATTCTCATTTAGCACCTGAGCCGGCACGTCATTAATCATTACTTGCAAAATAGCCGCATCCTTGCCGGGAATGTTTACGAAATACCCTTTCGATTGGATGGTGTCCATGGACATTGGAATGCCACCGCGCCCCATCGGCATGCTGCCAGCAGCCATAACGAAGGCTGATCTCGGTGCGCTTTCAATAGCGTCTTGCAGCGTGAAGTCACCGCTTTGCGGAATAGACTCAGGCACAATTACCTTTTGGCCATTGACCTCAACAATGCCGCCGTAAAACCCCCCAGCCTTACCAACCCTTCCTGCGGCATCCTGCAATGAATCTGTGTATGCACTCTTAATGCTATCAACGTCGCCAATAATGGATTCGGCCCTGGTCGCAAAAAGCGCATTAGCGGTCTCTATCAGCCCCCTTTGGAATTGTGCGCTTCCAGGCAATTTCGGCATTTCTGTCCTCAGGACCTCTTGAATGGTTTCTTTTTGATACGGGAACTCCGGCGCCACTTTATTTTTTATTTTGTCCAATCCGATTAGCGCCTCCATGGCGACACCCGAGGGCATTCCATTGTTAAGAGAAGAAGCGATGTGCATTATTTCGCGCGCATGCGGGCTAATCGCGTCAAACACGCCTTGAGCGTAAACGCCGAATCCGTCCTGCAAGTCGGCCATCATTGACAGTTTGCCTTTCGCCGACAATTCCTTCATAGCATTTGCGTAATTCTGCGCCTCAACGTCAGTAATCATCACCGGCTGAATGTTATTTTGTGCGGCAAATTTAACAGCCCCGGCAACTCTTTTTTCGTATCCCAATTTTCTTTCGTTGGGGGGAAGACCGGGCGCAGTTAAAGCAAAAATACTATCGGGTAAAATTTCTCCAACCTCTATAGCCCATGCAACAGGGTCTGTTTTTAGCCCATTCCTTTGATCTTTTAATCTTTTCTCAAGCCACACCAGTGTTTCATTCTCAAACGGATCAACGCCATCGCGTTCCGCCTGCACACGATAAGCATTGATCGCCGCCTCTAGGTTGCGTGGATTCATGCCGACTACTTTATTAAGCACGGCAAGCCTACCCTCCACTTGCTGCAAGCTCAAAGCTAGTTCTTCCGCTTCTGGCAGGCCCTCTAATGTAGATATCGCTGTTTTAATACTTTTCAGCGAACTATCTGAAACTTTCCGCCATTTCTTTACCGAATCCATTGCGTCTTTTAAGGCTTTTTTAATGCCACCAACAATTGGCTTAATTGATTGAGCAAGCGTTTCATTTGCTTTTGTTAAGTCATTAATTCTGGCATTTAGGCCCGTTAGCCCCAGCAACTCATCTTGATTTGCACCATCAGCAAAGGATGCCACTAATCCATCGCGCATAAGGCGCAATTCAGACAAAGATTTTCCGTTAAGACTTTTGAAAAACGCGGAAGCGCGCTGCGCCGAATCCAACCGAGCAACCAATTGAGAGGTGTCAACTCCAGTTTCGCTAATTTTTAAAGCGCTCTCTCTTGCTTCAGCAATCAATCCTGGCTCCGGCAAACGACCCTTATTAACAATTTCAAAAATATTTTTTTGCGCATATGCTTTCAATGCGCCAAAGGCTTCTTTTTGTGCAACATCATCAGCGTCAATGCTGGATTTAATTTCAGCAGAAATGCTTTTAACGATTTTATCATCTAAGCCACGGACAAGTTCGCCGCCAATTTCTGCGTCTCGCAAAAAATTAGAATACCATTTCCGCCTGTCTTCTCGCGTTTCTTGCTGAGCAAAACTGCCCCGCACGCGAGCCATGTGGGCGCGTTCTTTTAAACTAATAACTTGCTTGGCAATTTCTTCCGGGGAAAAATTTTGGTTGGTTAAATATTCCCTAAATTTTGAAGCGCCCAACTCCAAAGCGGAATCAAACTGCTGAGCCGGCAAGCGGCCCATCACCCTTGCTTGGTCCTCAATTTGACGCGCATGTTCGGTGGCGCCCTCAAGGCCATTAGCTTTGGCAATTGCCTTTTGCTGCTTTACAAAATTTTCAGTGTGGTCGATGTAATATGTGTTGGCAAGCAAACCAAGCTCTTGCTGCAATTCCTGAGCGACTACTGGGTCAACCAGATCAAGCGTTGCCCCAAACCCGTCAGACACCGCACTGAATTTTTCAGCGGCCTGCTCCGGGGTAAGCCTGCCTTGCTTGGCCTCAAGCGCGGCCAGGGACATCGCCTTACGCGCCTCAGTCTCAACCTGAGACTTCAATACGCTATTGGCAGTTTTCGCCGCAGCACTTCCATATGCTGTTGGGAAAAATTCTTCTCGCGCAGACTTTAGGGCCTCGCGTGGATTAGCAGCGCCAAATTCTTGCCCTGCCTTAATCGCCTGTTTCTCTGCAACCCCAAATGCGAATTGCGACATCTTATTAAGGGCGGCAGACATGCTTTCATAACTACTTGCCTGCATTCGCGCAGCGGTGGTGTAATCAACGGCTGGCACAGAGGCAACGCCGACGCCAAGAGGCCGATAGCGCGGAAGTCGTTCAGCCATTAATAAAGCCCTCCAAGGCCAAACCCTGGTAACCCAGAACCAGCCATCGGCGTTAAATTAGGTACTGTTCCAGCAAATGTAACTGGCTGCAATCCAGCCAATCCGGTTGCTGGAGCATTCAATGGGGTTGTTAGTGACGTTGGCGCACCAATCCCTGGCGCCAGCGGCACGCGACCAAGACCACCCAACATGCCAGCGCTAACAGCGGAGGATGCCAGCGTCATAAAGGCGGCGCCGCGCGCTTGAGCTATTGCGGCCCTGGCTGCCGATTCATATTGTTGGGCCTGCAATTCTCCGGTTCTTTCCGCAATCAATCTGTTGTCTATAGCAGCGTATGACTCAAGCGCGCCCCTGGCCAAAGCATATTGCTGCAAAGCGCCTGCACTGCCGGAAAATGGGTCAATACTTCCTGCCCCAGCGCGGGCATTAATTGTTGCCTGCGTCCTCAGAATATTGTCCAAAACAGCCACACCTTGCTGCTTGTATTTCAATGCCTCGCCACGCGCTTGGACCCGAGCCTGGGTGGCCTGCGCCATATATCCAGCGGCAGTTGTTTTGCCGGCCTGCACCTGAGATGCCGCACCCATGGCACCAAGAGCAACAGCAACGAATGGTAGGGCCTGAGCCATGTTATTGTCCTATGCTCACTTTGTAGTCGATACCCAACAGCGTCATTTTCAGCGGCACTGTCTGACCAATAGTAATTTGGCCATCATACCCATAACCCAAAATGCCGTGAAGCGTTTTAATGCCGGTGTACTCTGCAACATCATCATCAAGAAGATTGGTGCCAAACCTACGAAATGGCACTTCTTTGCCATTAATCGTCATAGCTTGCGTCTCAAACAATTCGGCATTTACCTCAAAAATGCGCTTCTTGAATCCCCGCAGCGAACCGCTTGGAAGGCGCGGCTCCACCGGAAGCGTGATGATTGACGGCGTAAAGTTTAATCCGACCTGATAGCTGGTGGCTGCCGACTCCGCGAAGGTAACGGTGTAGGGAGACGCCGGAACGGTCTGATCCGGCTCGATCACACCATCCCTAATAATCTTTACAGTCTCGGCCTCAAGGTGATCCATTGTAACTGATGCAGCGGCGCCGCCGGTTTTGGCGCTATCGAGCAAAACATCCGGGTCAAAGACCTCAACGTAATAAACATTTGCGGCGTTGATGGTCCGCTTGACAACCGTATAAATGTCATCAACGTCAACGCCAATTCCAATAAATGATCCGTCCGTTGTCCATTCGGACGGCGCAATGACGTTTTGCGACCGCAAGATGGTGTAGCATGCAATTGATCCGTCATCGTCATTGACGATCAACAGCCTGTCCCCCTCATCCGTAGATGTCGAAACACGCACCGCCATCTCAACAGGCGACTTGAGAAGATGAGAGGACAGCAATGATATCTTGGCTGCGGTGTAGGCATTTTGCGTGTCGGTGTACAAAAACTCTTGCAGTGATTTGCCCTGGCGCTGGACGAAGATCGTGGCGCCGTCAATGTTTTGCAATCGGATGCCGGGCTTGCTACCATACGAGGTTTGCTTTTTGACAATCAAATTGGTTGGCGTGATCGGCTCATCCAGCGCCTGCGGCACATAGAACTCGCCGCCGGTTGTAAAGACTTGCAGATGACGGCCTGCGTAGATATCGACAATGGCATTGAACGTGCCTGTGTCCAGCGTGGCCTGCACCGCATCATCATCCAAACTCTCATTGGGAGAGAAGTCAAAAAAATTACCTACCCTTGAGCCGAAAAGGGTGGAGGGCAAAGCCCTTGTGCCGCCGAAATACATACGCCCTTCATGGAACGTCACGCTGCGTGGATAGCCACGCGCTGCCGACCAAGCATCATCATAACCATGCTCGGTCTCGTAATCGCCAGCACTGATTGCGCTGGTGTCAAAAAATGAAATCTCAACGTAAGCCTTGACTACGGTATCGCTGACAAACTCAACAATTCTAGCGCGGCCAAACCCGTTCAGAACATTGATGTATTCATCAACAAATGAGGCGGCAAATGGCGCCACCTTATAGTTTGACGTTGCATCCGGCGCCGTATCCCAATCGGGGTAAACCGTGGCAACCTTGGTGGACGCGACATAATCCTCGATGTGCCTAGATTGCCCGCTGCCAGTGCCGGCTGTGATGGTAACAAACATTCCATTGGGCTGGTCATCAGACGTAAATGATGTTGCGTTTTTCAGTGTAATCGTGCTGATTGATCCAGCTTGCGCCGACCCATTATCAGTTGTCGCGCCAGATGCGGTGAGGGTTATATTCCCGCTCGCGGCCGACGGTGTAATATTGTAGGTGGTCACATGCGTATCAATTTCAAACCCATACTTTGGCACAAAATCAAATTCAATTTCACTGGCCGTCCAATCAGCATCAGTGGCGCCACGCACGATTTTAGTGGGTGGCAAATCTTCATGCACAATAATCACGGTATCTGCCGATTGCACCCAATTCATTTCCGGCAAAATCGCAGCCGTCAAACTGGAGACGGTTAAATAATCGTTACCGCTTGCGTTAATGTTTGTGATAAGGACACGGTTTTTGAAAACGTACATGCGGCCTGGCGTGAAAACCAGCATATAGCTGTCGGACACACTAAACTCAAAATGCGCCATGCGAACCGCATTGGCGGCTCCGGCGTCGAGTTCATAAAGAAACTTCGTTCCATCTCGACGCTTGGCGCCGCCCTGCGGTTGAATGGAAACATTTTTCGCGGTAGACAAGCCAGACTTGTATTGCGCCAAGTCAGTCCTGGCGCGTAGCTTTGGGTCCATTTCGCCAGAAGTAAAATCGTTTTGGATTTGGATAATCCGGCTCATCCACGCACATCCGTCAGCGGGAAGTCTTGAATGTTCTGCGGCGGAAGATCGCGCCCATCAATATTCATGGCAACACGCATCAAACCGCCGCGCATGTTTTCTGCCGGATAGCCATAAGCGATTTGATGATAATATTGGCCTTTGGTTATTTGATCGGTAATTGGCTCTGCAAATGATGCAGCAAGAGCATGCTTGAGAAGATTGACAAAGTATGGCGGGAAAGAAGACGGCTCCGGGCGGAACTGATAATCAATCCACACGCTTTCAAGATTAGTGTAAAGCCCCAAGCTATAGATTTCAAAATCTCGGGTAGTCGGTGCGGACACTGAGCTTGAGTAAAAGACGGCCTTGGGGTTGCCAAGAATGTCGCCAGGAAGCGCGTACTTGTACTTCCACTCATTGATTGGAGCGTCAATCAGGCGCCCAAGCGCAACCTTCTTGATCGACCAGCTATAAGGATACGACATCAACAAGGTGTCTTGGATGTCGTCATAAAGACGATCCGCAACCTGTGCCTCGTCAGTACCATCGCTAAAGCTGGAAAGAGGAGACGCGCCAAGCATAATTAGCGCGTCAGAACAAATAGTTAGCTTTGTATCACCAGCGGACATAATCGCCCCTTGTTAGAAGTGGGGCGGGCGCGATGCCCGCCCCAGGTCTAATTAGTCGGTGTCGGTAGCGGCAAGCGTGGTGCCGTCCGCAACGTCGACAACCCCACCCGAGTTCGACAGAACCTGGGTAAGGGTGCTGACGCGAGTACCGCCAGTCGAGGTCACGCAATAGATCAGATCGCCCACCGCAAGGGTGTCCGAAATGCTATTGAAATAACCAGAGGTGTTAACGTCAGCAATCGTGTCGGCGGTCTGATAAGTGTAAATGCTAGGAGCATTACCCTTCTTAGAAGCCGCAACAACGCCGAGTCCAGAAGCAGCGAAAGCCATGATTCAGTCCTCCTTACTCGGTGCTGCTGATCTTGACGATACCCTCGTCGTCAATGCTAACCGCGCCAGCGGAGAACATCGAAGAAACGAGGAAGCTCGTCTTCTCAGGCACATAGTTGATTTCGGTTTTCTGGGCCATCGAAACACCCAGGCCAACCGCGTCACGATGGAACGCGAAGCTGGAGCGCGTGGACGGAAGCGGCAGACCACCTTCGTCACGATCGCCAAGCGTCACGAACTTAAAGCCAAGGAACGTGTCGATCTCGCCACGAACAAGGGCTTTCACCGAAGCGAAATCGCTCGAAGTAAGCTCCTGCTCATCCAAAAGCGAAGACAGGCCATTCGCATGGATTACAATGCAGCGACCTTCAGCCGGGACGTTATTGGTGTCCAGAGCCTTCTTCGCAGCAAGCAGCTTGGCAAGGTTCATGTTCGTTCCGACGCCACCAATGTCAGTGCCGACAGTCGAGGGCGACGAAGCCGAATTGAGGGCGTCGATGACAAGCTGGTCCATACGGCGACCAATCGCATCACCGACAACCTTCACCAGTTCGCGGCGTTCGTCAAAGTTGACTTTCGCCTGATGGAAGATGTCGCTGTATTCAGCCGCGATGTAATCGGACATCGTGGCGGAAACCTGCGAGTAGGTCACATTGAGCGGGGTAACGTCAGTCTGCGGAACGCGGACAGTCGCAACACCTTTCCCGATTTTCGGGAACTTAACGACAGAACCTTCGACATTCATTCGTTCACGGGTCACGCCGGCAAGCGCGCGGGACGCCTGATAAGCCTGCTTGACTTCCGCATCGAACAACTGAACGAAGGCATTGGAAATGCCAACGGCCATTTCTGTTCTCCTTCATAAAAAAGTTACTACGGGTTAAGCGCCAAACAGGTATCCATAACGGGCTGCGGCTTGCACGGTTTTGCGCCTCATGCCAAGGCGGTTCAAATGGGCCATTTCTGGGTATCCATTTGGGGAACTATAATATAAAACATAATCTGTTGTAAATATGCAACAGTGTGATTTTTATGCAACACACAAACAAAAGGCCCCGGACAAACCGGGGCCTCTTTTCGTATTCGGAATGGCCTTGTTACATGGGGGAGTAGTCTTGGCTCCCGTAAACCTTCTCAAACATTTTTTCGACCTTGGCTCGATATGCTGGGTCGCTTACATATTCCGGCTTGCCAACCATGGCATTAAGCTCCTCCTTTGATGGCATACCCTCAACAGGGCCAACATCAATAGGCACTGCCTGATCTCCATAATAGCTGCGAATTTTCTGCAAGGCGCGAAGTCCCTGTGCTGTGCCGCCCATGATCTTGAACTCGTCAAAATCATCCTGGCCCCAAACGCCTTTTCGCACTAAGCCTTGCGCCCAATCCGTCATGGATTTGATGGTTGAATCCGCATTCGGCCCAAGTTTTTTGTATTCCTCCTTGTAGGAAATCTGGGCCTGCTCCGCCTCTCGACCAGCCAGCCCAATAAATTTTTCTGCCAATTCATTGAATGCGGCTTGGCTTACGCCGTTTTGCTTGGCCCACGTTTTGTAAACGTCAAAAAGCTCATCATCCTCTGGGATATTAGCCTCTTGAAAAATCTTGGTGTCGTATTCCTCCGGCACTTTATGCTCGCCACGCGAAAACTTCTTTTGAAGTTCGTTGTAGGATTTGACCAAATTCTCAAGATCAGGCCCATCGTTCTCATTCCAAAATTTTTCTGGATACCAATCGGGCCGCTCAAACTCTACTTCCTCATCAGCATCAGCCACCATGGTTTGTGCCACAGACGGCTGGGTATCTTCCTCTCGATGCGGGATTGAAGTCTCCTCCGGCGCCACCTCTTGGGACTGCGCCTCGGCGCTATCAAGCAGACCGCCAGTTTGCTCCTCGTCACTCATGCCCTTCTCGCTTTCCTAATGTGCCGCTCAATATCGCGGACAAGTGAGTTTTGCCCCTCACGCGCATATCCATGCGAAGCATCTTCGCCAGGATACCATGTGGGCTGCTCAATCGTCAGTGATCGCAAATGCTCTAGCAGTTTTTGCCCGTCATCACTGCCGAATACACGCAAGTACAAAAGATCAATATCGTTTGGTTCCTGCCGTGCATCTTCTATGGATTGCGGCTCAAAGTGCCGCAGCCCATTCCAACCTTCAGCGTCGATCAATTATGCCATTCCTTGTTCCATGCCCGGTTGTTGAGGCGCCTGCCCTTGCTGCGCCTGCATCTGCATTTGTGCCATCTGCGCTGCCGCCTGCACGGCCTGGGCGCGCTCCTCCATAGAGGTGCGGAGTTCCGCAGGCACACCCAGCTTGTCGGCTATGTAATCAGAGATGGCGCTAGTGTTGACCGTCAACTGACCTTCCGGCCCAAGAGCGGAGGCAATCTGCACCCATTGGGTAATCTTCTCGATGTCGCCCATGTTTTGCGCCTGGGCAATCGGGGAAACAGGGCTAACCTTGATCTGCAATCCGTTGACCTTCAAGGGAAGCTCGATCATGCCGCGCTCGTCCATGACGGCCAGAACGCGCGAAACCAGCGGGATCATGGTTTCCGTAATCAGGCGCCCAAAGGCAGAACCAAGATTTTGGGCTAGTTCTTTCATGCGCTCTGCAATTTCCGTCGCGGAGCGGGCTGACATATTGTCGGGCGGCAGCGTGTCATCCAGCATGATCTTCTTGATGTTCATACGAAGATCGTTGATGACGATCTGGCTGACGTTAAAATCGCCAGATCGCGGCAGCATACGCAGGCTTTCGCCTTGCGGGCCACCATTGCGCGCAACCGGGATGATTGCGCCCGGCACGATCCGAATGGTCTGCGGATTTAGCACACCGTCATCAGCCGCAGTGTAAACGCCAGCAATAGAGAGCGATGCGTTTTTCAGCAGCATCTCAAGGGTTTTGTTCAAAGTCTTGATATCTGGAATGGCGGTAACGAGGGGGCCGCGACCATAGACTTCGCCAGCGACCTTCATATAACGCGCGACAATCCAGGGAGATGACTTCATGCGCCGAGTCAGAAGGTGCGATTTGCCTTCCGGCCAAATGACATGATATTCGTAATCACCACGGCTTGGGTCAAGGACCGTCGCCTCGATCAACTCGATTTCCTCAGTTGGCTTTTGCTCGATCATTGCAGCAAGGCGGGTCGGTATTTCCGCATCAATCCAGTGCTGCTTAATGGCCTCTGCCTTCAAGCGCATGCGACGGTAAACATTATCAACCTTGCCGTGCGCGCCTTCTTCAATGGCGACTAGATATTGCGGCACGGCAGTGAAACGGATTGGTGTCACATCATCGCCGGGCTGGATCAACATAACGGCGGTGCCGACCGCCAAGTCCATAAGAAATTCGCCCATTGCCAAATCAAAATTGGTTTGGCGAAGAACCGCAAACATCTTTTCTGCGTATAAGTCTAATGCGGCCTGCGCCTCCTGGCGACGGTCAGGAGGAATTTCCGGCCCCGGCTCAAGGCGGCAGAACCGGCCATGCGGAGGGAACAGACCAGATTGGATGCGATTAGCGAAGCGTTGCGTAGAGCTAATTGCAGTTGAGTCAAAAACCCGAGCCATTTTGTTCTGGCCCGGCGAACCGCCGCCCTCATAGTAACCGTCATAGAGGTTTCTCTGCGGAAGGGCAAACTCATAACAATCCTCATAAATCTGGCGCCAATTATCCTTGCGGCGTTGTGCCAGTTCATGGCGCTTCATAATTTGTTCGACGGTAAGCATCAGCTAGTCCTTCGCTGTATTACGGTTGCTAATGCTTTTGGCCTTAGCCTTGGCATCTGCCTTAGAGGATGCGCCCCACGCGCGCAGGGAAAGGAGCAGGCGCGTGGGGCGCCCCTTCTCGTCGCGCTCCGGGCCGGGCATGTTCCCCATTCGCGCCAAGAAGGATGCACGGCGGGGGTTGTCGCCTGACTTCACAGGTGGCTTCAAGTCCATGCCCTGGTTGCGCGCAGAAGCCCGCCCCTTGGCGTTCAAGCCACCCTCGGGGTTCTTGCCTTCCTTGCGCTGCCACGCTGGAGATTTAGCCACGGGCGGCCCTCATATTGTCAATCAGATTGGGGTACGGGCGACCAGCCTTTTGAGCGGCGCGCATAGCCGAACGCTTTTCGGCAGGCGTCAACGATTTGGGCTTGCCCAAATCCTTTGGCCGTTTCTTTTCCCAAACTGGTTTTTTCATTTCATATCTTTCGGCTTCGGCTTCCCAGCCTTACGCATAGCAATCGCCACAGCTTGCTTCATCGGGCGACCTTCCTTCATCAGCATCTTGATGTTCGAGCCAATAGATTTGTCTGATTTACCCTCTTTCATGGGCATATCATTTTTCCTTCTTTTTAAGCATTTTGGTTTTCATGCTGACTTCAGAAACACGGCCACCATACTGCTTGGCATATTCCTTCGCCGCAGCCATACCGGATTTGGTATAGGCGAACATGCGAGTTTTACCGTCCTGCGTCACAACCTTTGGCATCACCCAACTCCAAGCGTGGTTTGCTCGCCGGTATCTGCGGCCCCGCCCCTGGCGCCACTCAACAGGGAACGCTGCTGGATGCCGCGCACACGGCGTTTAGCAGCCGCCCGCTTTTGCTCCCCGGTCGCCGCAGTCGAAACGGGTGCGCCAAGGGAGGCTTCAGACGCCATACTGGCCACATTAGCGAATACACCGCCGGCATTCCGGCCAGCCGCGCCCAAGAATCCCGGCAGGCCCGCAAAAGCGTCAGCGGCAGTTATTTTAGATGGCGTCCCATCCGCCCGCCTCATCTGCGTTTGCTTAAGAATGCCACCCATCACCCAACTCCAAGCGTGGTTTGCTCGCCGGTATCTGCGGTCCCGCCCCTGGCGCCACTCAACAGAGAACGCTGCTGGATGCCGCGCGCACGGCGTTTGGCAGCCGCCCGCTTTTGCTCCTCGGTCGCCGCAGTCGAAACGGGTTCCGGTTCCGGCGGAGGAGGAGGAGGTGCTGGGGTTGATCCGCCGCCGCCAAAAACACCACCCATTTAACCTACTCCCAATGTAGTCTGGATGCCGGTCTGAGCATCTGGACGAGTTTCAGAAAGCAGCATACGCATGCCGCCGGTTTGACGCGCCCGCTGGCGGGCCGCAATTTGCGCCTTCTTGCTGCGCTCCTCCTCCGCAAGACGAGCCTCCTGCCGCGCCTGAGCGGCAGCGATTGCGGGATCGGGCGCCGGAGGCGCGGGCGCTTTCGCGCCAAAAAGACCACCCATTAAAAAATCCTCGACATCATTACAAAATCAGATTTAGCAGGGCCATACTTTTCAAGCACCCCTTCGCGCTTGAACTTTAACAAATTTGCCCACCTCAATGCAACCTCATTGCGTGTGTCAACCGTGATTTGTAATCGGTGTAATATCAGTTTGATAGCTATATAGTCGAAATACCGCATCGCACCACGGCTTAGTGATATCGGATTGCTATCAACCTGATAGCCCGTTATAAGCCACGCCTCCGCAACTCCAGGCCAAAGCATATTCACGCCGAAGCAACACGTTATCGTGCCGCGCACTAGCGCCGTAACGCCGTAGCCGTTTTGGGCGTACAGCTTTAAGTATTCGTTAAAGTTTGGGATTTCCGTAAATAACGCCGCATCCCACTCGCGCAAACGCATTGCATGAGGGTGCGCCCAGTGAAATGGGATAAATGACACATCTTGATTTGTTACTATTGATTCTAGCTCAATCATGCGCTATATAATCCATGTCATTGGTCCATGTTTTCTTCCCCTGTGACATCCCTCCCTGAGAAAACTCTCCCCCCCCGGCACCGTCAGGTGTCGGGGGTTTTTTCTCGTATTTCCGTCACCATGCCACCAGAGATGCCAATAACACCCATCTCTTGCAGCCGGCCACGCGCCTTCGATCTTGATGCGGAATCATCCCGGCGCCAGCCTAGCGTGTGCATCATGGAACTGCTTGATAGTCACAGATTGCTTGCCCTCGTCGATTACGGCTTGGCGTAGAGCCTCCAGGGCGATCCGCTGGGCGCTCGACAGCTTGGGGCGGAATTGCACCGCACTCTCCGACTTTTCCAGAACTATGGAAGAATCGCCTATGATTTGGATTTTTTGCATATCAAACACCAAGTCCTCAATTGGCTCCGCATCTTTTTGTTTTTCCATCTTCATAGACAGCGCATTATCGGAACGCGATACCCGAACAGACGCATCCACCGCACCCAGTAGGGCAGTTGATCCACGCATACCGCGCGCAACATCCTTGCCTGAGTGATGGATGCCGACAACGGCAGCTTTCGTATGGTTCTTGACCGCGTCACAGGCGTTCACAAACATCCCCATGTCTGTTGCAGAGTTCTCATCACCGCCTAAAAGCGCGCGGGCAACAGTGTCAATAAAGACGCATGAGAAATCGACGCCAAGGCCATCAATCGTCCGCATCAACTTTTCCACCTCATCGTCTTCGCGCATGCGAACAGCGGTGGGCAAAACAAATAACGGCGCATCACACAGAACGCCATAATATGCCTGCCAAGCCTTGATACGTTTGCCCAGGCCACCAACGCCCTCACCAGCAATGTAAAGCACAGCGCCACCCCAAACCGCTCGACCATGCCACGATTGGTTATGTGCAACAGACAGGGCCATATCCAGCGCCAGGAAAGACTTGCCCGCACCCGGTTCTCCATACATCACAGAAAAACTGTTTTGCGGTATAACGCCATCAATCGTCCACTCGACCGGCGGCAGGCTGCGAATTTGCATGATGGAATAGGTTTCAAAAACATCTGCCGAAACCTCTGGTTCAACCTCGTCCGGCTCATCAACGGCTTCTAATGGGGCAGCGGCATCCGCCAGTTTTCGCAAGTCTTGGACGCTATTCCCGCTGTCCAGCCAATCAACGATGTCGCCCTTTTCCTTCAAGCCGGGCAAATCAATGCGCCTTATTTCTGCCGCAATTCCAACCAAATTGTGACACACTCTGTCAGCGTGTCTTTGGCCAGCCTCATCGTTGTCTGGGATAACGACAACCAAGCGATCTTTAAACCATTTGTTAATCTCTGGTTTCCAGTTGTTAGCGCCGCCATGATTTGTCGTTGCCAGCTTGCCCTCACGGATCAATCTGTCGGCGCATTTTTCTCCTTCAACGATGTAGATCGCACGATTTTTATTAGCGAGGAGCGATGGCAGCGCATACGGTAACGCCTCCACGCCTTCCATATTATTGATCCAACCGCCCTTATCATCCGGCCTGCGCTGCCGAAAAGTCTTCGGCTCAAATCGCTGCACCTGATAACGCAAAACGCCATCTTCATCAAAATAGTCAAAAATCTTTGATAGATAATTACGAGGCGCCAGCCTTTCCTGCGCTTGCATATCAATGCCAAACTTGCGCTGCAAGATGCTGGCAATGTTGTTGCCGATTGTTGCGCCTTCCTCACGGCGTACCAAATCAACAACTCCGCCGCCCTCTTTTGCCTCGTGGTCAAACCAAGTGCCTTTTTGCAGATCGACAGACTTTGAACCATGATTCCCCCATCTTAACTCTCGTCCCCGCCTTGCAGTCGGTGCGCCCCAATACGAAGTGGATATCTCCTCGATATACGCGCCAATATTTTTTGTCATACCCTGATCCCTAAAAAATCCGTGGGACGCCCGCAAGGACGCCCCACGGAATGCCCGGCCTAGAACAAATCGTCTTCTTCAGCGGCAGGAGCTTCAGCCGCAACTTCTTTCTTGGCCGTAAACACATCAGGCGCATCAATCCAAGACACAATCTTCCAAGCTGGCGCCTTGAACCTCAATTCCCCCTGCGGCGTTTGAACCCGCACAGTCGTGCATTCGGGAATTTCAACAACAGGTATCTTGCCCATGTTGGCCCCACGCTCCGCTTCAAATTGATTGTGCAGATCATCCATGGCGCGCATCACAGTCTTGGCGCTATGAGAAAACTCACGCAACCCAAGAGACTTATTAAAAACCCTAAGCCGGAATGCTTGCTTATGCTCCGGGGATGGCTGTGCTGGCACCTTGTCGCCAACCTTAACCATTTGGAAATCAGGGGCGCCGCTGGCAAAAGACAACCAGCCAACATCAATATCGCCCAAATCCATGACCAGTTTGATTGGCAACTTCAACTCATTGTAATCACGGCTCCATGTGCCATCCCCATTGGGTGAACGATTTTCAACCAAGAACTCTCCAGCCTTAGCATCAAACTTGATGATCGAAAGAATATCACCCTTATTCTTAGTCTCCGTATTTAGCCCTAACGACATTTTCATTCACTCCTTCATTGCGCCAACGCACCATGCGTCAGCTTTTATCGGCACTATGCCGATTCTGCTGCGAGAGCCATCAACTCCCGCGAAACCATGCAATAGACAGCGAACGTCACATCCGCAGCCTCGCTCCACTCATACTTGCTATCTCCGCCGCCCAATGCCACAAACGCCTGCACCGGGATGCGACAAACAATCGGACGCCTATCAAATTTATAAATCAAACTCGGCAACAGCCCCGCCGCCCTCGCCGCGACACAAGCCTGCTCCCACCAATCATCACGCGCCAAATATCCATCAGCGTATCGCTTGCACTCAATCGAAAACGGGAAACCTCCGTCACACGGGATCAGATCGCCCAACCCAGATTGGCGATACTGCTCAATGTCACGCTTGAATTTTATGCCAAGCTCATCAAACAAAAGCCCGGCAACCTCGCGCTCGAATGACGCACCCTTGGCGCGCCCACCGCCTGGGCGCATTATGAAATCTCCCGAGCCGCCGTAATCATGCGATCAACATCAGCTTCCGTCCGGTGTCCACGGCGGCGCAATTCATCCTCCAAAATCTCGTCAGCCAAAGACGCCAGTGAACGATGCGCCGAGGTTCGCAACTCGGCCCGCAACATATCAAACGTCGATTCCCGCAGCCTTAACAATGTGGGACGCATCTCAATCTCCTCTAACCAAAAACATCAAAGTCGGCAGCGGCGGTGTGCTGCTTAAACATGGGACGCCCATTCGGATTGCGCGTCAGTGTTCGATGCTCGCCGCCGCCAAGCATCAAATACCCATAAGCATCGCCAACGTGCGAATGCTCATTCTTGTTAGGCATATCCCTAAACCTCTCCTGGCCACCACCCATGGCGACACGCTTGAAGTGATATCCACCAGCCAGAGACTTACGGACGCGGTTGCAATCCTTCGACACAAGCAACCCAGGCCGACCATCAATCAACCTATTCATCGGCATGGCGCCAGCCTCACGGCGCACCTTGAAATCGTTTGTCGCCGTCGGCTGCGCCCGTAGCCCAAGCGTCCGCAAATGGTCAAAAGAAGTAACTTCAAAAATTTCATCGCGCTTGCCGCCCGCCGGGTCGCCCCAAAGGAAAAGCTCAGACTTTGGAAACTTGGATTGCACGTCCGATATCAAGTGATGCGCGAAACGCTCAAGCCCCATATCAAACGCAACAAGCTCATGGATCACATGCCAGCGGCCATTCGGCATCTTCTGGCCGAACACCGCAGCCGGCGTCAAACCAAAGTCCAACCCGATATGCAATGGATAGCCCGGTTCATACTCGACATCCGCCGCCATCAAACTATCCGTATATTCTGGCCAGACCGGCTTGCCGTCCTGCACATACACATACTGCGCGCCCGCGTAACACTGAATCCAGTCCAGCGTCTTGCCAGCCAATTGCTGCTCATAATAACCAACCGGCAAGTTATTCACGTTCTCGGCGCGCGGGTTCATAATCCAATAGTGACCAGCGGCGAAGATCGCTTCCTCATGCTCCTTGGTCGCCTCCTTGACGCCGCCGGGCTGCTTGTAAAACCTCCAGGGATAACGCCCCCGAACCGGGTTCTTCTCAGCCAGATTGCACCACCAATGGTCCGAATCCATTGGGTTGGTGGACATCCAAACGCCACGCCACGGACAACCGCCATGCTTTTTCGTCGGATACCGGCCAACACGCGAGGTCAACCCATCCACAACCGCCTTCGGCAGTTCCCGCGCCTCATCAATAAAACCACCCGTCAACTCCAACGAAAGTAACTTACGCACATCGCGCGGCTGGTCCAGCGCAAGGAAAATCACCTCGCAATCAAGCCCCGGAACACCATCGCGTGGTGGCAACTTGATATGATGCGTGATCGGCGGCGACCAACGCATGTCACCCCAGACCGACTCAGGGAAAATCTCCTGCCACGTCTTGATCGTCGTCGTCCGCAACTCAGGATAACTGTTACGGATAACAGCGAACCGGGTGTAGCGTATATTGTTCTCCGGCGATGGCGGTTGCTTCACGGCGCGCAACATCACTTCCGCCAAGCTGGCATACGTCTTCCCAGAACCAACCGGCCCCATCAGCCCGCGCACAAAACTGTCGTCGTTCAGAAACTTCCAAACGGTAGGGCTTTCGCTGAAATCAAGGTTCAACCCAGTCAACGCCTCATTCCCGCCGCTTCTGCGGCGGCGAGGCGAGCGATCCGTAGCGCGATTACTCCTCGCCATCAACAATATCCTTCACCTCATAAGTCGTCGTCTTCGGCCCCGTCACATTAATCCCAATCATGCTGGGACGGCGCTCATCCCCATTCGGCTCAAGCAAGCCACGGTGCTTGGCCAGAAGCCTCAACGCACTCAGCTTGTCGTGCATCTCAACCTCAATATTATTGCCATGCTCGCTGGGCGTGACCTTAACCTTCTTGATCGAGCGCCGCGCACGGTCAGACAACTGGTCAGACGCGCGCAACTGAACACGCCCTAAATCATCCCAACTCAAAATATCGGTAATCTCGCCAGAGGCTATCGCTTCCAACTCCTGCACAACCGCCTCGCGCCGGTCCTCATTCTGCGAGGCCAAAGCAGCGCGAGCCTGCCGAACCGTTAATGTATTGTTAACCTTCTCGGTCATTAACAACCTCAAAGCCACAAGCCGCGTAGCCGGCTATATCAATCCAAGAGTCCAAATGCCCGTCATCCTCACACAGGCGCGCCAGCTTCAGCGCCACCATCATTAGCGCCACATCCGTAGACGATACCTCCACACCCAGAATGCCCGTCCACAAAACAGCAATGCGCTCAAAATTACTGGCCGGAGTGCCATAGTTCTTTCCGCGCGCGGCAACAGTATCGGCGGCCCGCTGTAACAATTGGTAACGAGATGTCACCGTTGCGTCCTCATTAATCCGCTCAACAGTCATTTTTACTCCTATACTCCTTAAAATGGTATTTCATCGTTAAGTTCTTCAGAAAGCGGTTTCGGGCCAATGTTCTTAATCATGGCGCCAGGGAACGCCTCCTTGACCTTCCCAACCATGCCGGAAAGGTCATCGCGGCACAAAAGCGCGGCCACCTCCGGCATGGCAAAAATAACACAGTCAGGGCGCTCCTTCGCAGCCAAATGAGCGGTGGGGAAGTCTGGCGCCACAATGACCACACGGCCATCCTCCGCCTGACACTCGAACCACTTGGCCGTTAGCTCCTTATGGCCGCGCTCCAAAGCCTCACTCTCTAGCGCCGCAAAAGCGCGCATCATGGTAGAGGCCTGCTTCCTAACGGCGTCAGCGTCACCAGCGCGGATCGCCGCATCCAGGCGCTCCTCCTGCGTGATATATTTCAAGTATGTGTCTTGCGACACAAGATAGGGTAAGCGGTCTATCCCCCATCGGCGTTCGTAGTCCGACACAAGGGCGTCAAGCTCCACAATAGACGCCTCGATCTTTTTTAGACTCAAATCAGATGGGGTAAAAAATTCACGAGTTATTCCCCTTAGAGGCTTCTTAATTTTAGCTGCCATTTCCCCTCCTTGGGCGCTTCGCTGCCGCTGCCGCTGCCCCCTCTAAGAGGGGGGCAGCGCTGGCAGCGGACGCTCCGATTTGTGCCTTTCGGCTGCCAATGCGCTGCCAGCGCTGCCAATCGTATGTGTAACCCCTTGATTTTGCTGCATATCCAATTGGCAGCGGACTGGCAGCGCTGGCAGCGGGTGGGAGAGTTGCGCTGCCAATGCGCTGCCAGTGCTGGAAGCGGCTGGCAGCGTGGGAAAAAATGGAAAAAATGGGAAAATTTTGAGAGGCACCCCCATCAACAACGACAGGGGCGGGGGAGGGGGCAGGCCGGGTCGTCGCGCGCGCGCGCGCGCGCGCGCGCGATCCATATTTCGCCGGGATCGGCCGGGCGTACACGTTCAAATGAACGTATGTCGATATGTACGTCATATGAGCCGGGCCACGTCGGCCAGGCTTGGCACCCCAGCTCGGCGCGCCAGCGCCATATCGCACGCCGCCACGGTTGCGGCCTGCACCTGTTCTGCCGTCGCGCCACGTTCGGCCAGTTTTCGAGCATGGTTTATCTCGTTATCGGTGCGGCGGACCTGGCCGGTGCGCATTTGCACGGCCCGGCAGTAGGCGTGCACAAGAGTGTTAGAAAGAGACGCCAAAGCGCTTCCATCCCCGGACCCCACATCATTAATATGTGCGCCACCATCCTCGGCGACGGGCGCCAGCACAATCGAGCTTTGTACCTCTTCCCAGGACGGCAGCGCCGCGTCCGGTTGATATAGCACCTGATATCGATTGATTTTCCCAAATTTGGCATACTCGAGCTGATAATCCTTTGCCGTTAAGCGCCGCACATAACCACGCCTCACAAGCTTTTGGATCGCCCTCGACACATTGCCCTGATCCATGCCCAATATGGCGCCGATGGTTTGCGTTCCTGGCCAGCAAACGCCATAGCTATTGGTATAAACGCACATTGCGGCCAGCACCCGAAATTCGGATTGCGTTAGCTTTCTGTCTAAAAGAGCCCGCACCGGTAAAACAGACCATTGCCGCTTGATTGCCGGCACATTTTCCGCCATGCCCGCGTCCCCTGATATCGCCCTGATATCGGATTGATATCGAGCCGATAAAATAATTGTTGACAGCGCCGGCCGCAATGCATTATGTAATGCATCAGACGCCACAACGGCGCAGATCAGGAAAGGATGAAGCCATGGAAAACGAACTTACTAATCTTCAAATCGCGCTTATTTTCTTCGGATGTGTTTGGGTGGTGGTCCTGCCATGCTTGCCGCTCCTGATGATGTAAATTCGCGCGGTAGGAAAGGGATAGATCATGTTTAACATATCTACGGCTAAAATCGGCGGCATCCGTTTTTTAAAAATCGGCCGTTTCTGTTTTTCTTTTTGTGTGACCCACGAATATCGAGCGCTCGCTCGTTAAGCCGCCCGCCGCAATGGCGTAATCAGGAAAGGGATCACAACATGTATATTTCACTTACACTCAAGAGCGGCAACGCTAAGACTGGGGCTATTCCGGTTTCGACGACAAGCGCGGAGACGTGCCCGGCGACGTGCCCGCTAAAGAATAACGGTTGTTACGCGGAGGGATATCCGCTCAAGGGCCGTTGGGACGAAGTAACGCGCGGGGAACGTGGCGGCAAATTATCCGACTTTGTTGCGCGGATCGCCGCACTACCGGCTGGAACATTCTGGCGCCACAACCAAGCCGGTGATTTGCCCGGCGATGGCGACACCGTCGATCGCGGCGGCTTGCTGGCTATCGTCGGCGCCAACAAAGGCAGGCGCGGCTTTACATATACGCACTATGACGTTCTGGAAAACAAAGAAAACCGAGCCGCCATTGCTACGGCAAACGCGCAAGGGTTTACCGTGAATTTGTCGGCTAACCACTTGGAACACGCGGACAAATTGGCGGCACTTGGCATCGCGCCGGTTGTGACCGTGCTGCCACATGATTTTGACGCGCGCAAAACCACGACGCCGGCAGGGCGCACGGTTGTGCAATGCCCGGCGACGTATCGCGATGACGTGACGTGTGCGACCTGTCAATTGTGCCAGCGTCAAATTAACCGCGCCATTGTCGGCTTTCCGGCCCATGGCATTCGTAAAAAGCGCGCCACCATTGTTGCACGCAACGCTTAACAGGAAAGGGCAATATCATGGAAAGCGTAGAATTACGGGATATTTGTATCGCCGCCATTGATGCAGCAAAGGCGTCGCGGGGCAAAAATAAGGGCCTGCTAAAGGCTACCTGCCCGCCAATGGGAACCGATGGCGCGGCGGCTTGGCAAGCTTTAATGGGATATGCGAATCCGTATAAGATTGGCATGGGGCATATCATGTTTTTTTCGGATCGCCAGCGCGCAATTTACCGCGCCATCGATGACGCATTGGCGGGCCATGATTTGCGCGGACTGGATCGCGACCGCGTGGCGCTAGAGGCGCTTGGCGCCTGGTAGACCATCCGCGCCTTGCCCCCGCGCCAGTCGCGCGGGGGCAATGGCGGGCGGTCTGCCCGGAAACAGGAAAGGGTAAAACAATGAAATCCATCTACATCGCCACCACCGAAGCCGGACGCGGCGTCCGCCAGGTTACGCAATTCGACGGTCGCCGCGATTTCCTCGCCTACGCCGACGATGTTCTGGCAATGGATAACGCCGGTAAGATGATCCGCGCTAAAAATACATCCATTGCAACGATTTGCGACGCGCTCGACGACAATGGCCCAGGCTTTGGTTCGCGTTGGCATCGCCGGGTGTTGCGCCGCGAAGCCGTTGAGCTTGCCCGCGATGGCGTCAGCAATAACCTTTATTTGTGAGGTGAGCGATGAAAATCATAGAAACAACCTGGATCGCCGCTGGCGCAATCCAGGTACAGGATCACGGCTCCGCTTTTATCGTGAGCTACCCAAGCGCGGTGCGCGGCTTTAACTCGCAGAAAGTTTTTAACAAAGCCGGACGCGGCGCCGGTTCGGCGTTGCGCGCCGCACGAGCGTATTTTCCTGTTGATGTTAGATGCTAACTACGTTATATTCTAACCATCAACCAACAGGAGAGAAGCAATGAATAAAGATATTCTTCACCACTATCGTCACTATAGGCAGCACCAGATCGACACTTATGGAAACTCGGGGTTATGGGTTGATGGCGTAGATCAACGCCAATTCACCGGCGGCGGTGCCGCTTACGGGCTCCATGCCTATGCCGCCTATTGGGCAGCGCGGAGACATATTTCTTTCGTTCAAGACCTTGGAAATATAGTGAGGTCGCACAAAAAGCGCAGCGCCGCCGCCAAGCGCGGCTGGAAAAATCGGCGCGCCACATGAACGCCAAATCCACCAAGGAACGCCAGCGCGACCATTACCAGCGCATGAAGGCGGCGGGGATGAAGAAAATCTGCGTCTACGTCCCCGCCGCAAAGGTGAAACACCTTAGAGACTTTGCGGCCAAGCTCCGCAAGTCCGATTAGGAGCGCTTGTGCGCGAACAGATAAGGGCAGCAAAATGCGAATAATTCACTTTGCCATCATCACGCTCGGCGTGGCCATGGCGATATATTTCGCCGGCGTGGCGGAAATCGCGCGCGCACTCGATTATCAAGAATGCGGCGGCGTATACTGCGCGCCCGCCGATCCGCCGGCGCGGCGATAGTCATGCGCCACGGTTTGCGCGACTACACCCGCCGCGACATTGACGCGGCGCTTGAAAGCCCGCACGTCCGGGACGCCGACAAGGCGGCGCTGCGAGCGGAATTGACGCGGCGCGAATGGCAGGCCGTCGCCGACGTATTCGAGCGCGGCGCGGCCTGTAACGGGTGCGAATACTATCATTGGTGGTACGCCAGTGGCGTAGGCTTTGACGCCGAATGCCTACTTTTATCCACGACGGGCGCCCAACCGTGGCAATGCCCGCAGCATGACAACGGCCCGAATGAAGGCGAGCAGGAGTAAAATTGGAATGACGGATAGACAATTTGTTCTTTACTTGCGCGTTAGTACCGCGCGCCAGGGCGCCAGCGGATTGGGCCTTGAGGCTCAACGCGCCCTAGTGGCGCCGTATGAGCGCCACATTATTGACACATATCAAGACGTGGAAAGCGGCAAGCGCGATGACAGGCCAAACCTTGCCCGCGCCCTGGATCATTGCAAGCGCGAGGGCGCTTGTCTGCTGATCGCCAAGGTTGATCGGCTATCGCGCGATGTCGAATTCCTATTCAAGATCAAAAACTCCGGCGTAGATATCCTTGCCGCCGACGCGCCGCACATGGGGACGCTCGAGTGGGGCATCCGCGCCGTGTTCGCGCAGCATGAGCGCGAGGAGATCAGTCGCCGGACCAAGGCCGCGCTGGCCGCTGCGAAAGCGCGTGGCGTCAAGCTCGGCTCTCCCAACCCGGCGGCTGGTGGCCGCGCTCGCGCCAAGGCAGGGGCCGCGCGTGTCAGGGCTTGCGAGGATGGCGCCTGGAGCGCTGTTAAGGCGCTGCATGACAACGGCGCGAGTCTGCGCCGCATCGCGGATTACTTAAATGAAGACGAAGCCCAAACCGCGCGCGGCGGGAGGTGGCATGCCTCCACCGTTCGCAATTTACTTTTGAAAAAAGGAGCAATTTGAAATGGTTGGTAAACTGACGCCTGACTACATGCTATCCGCTTCCCGTATCCCCGTGTTGATGGGGCTGTCGCCATACGCCACGCAAAATGAGCTGCTTAAGGAGATGGTCGATCTGGTTCACAATGGCATCAAGCCGCCCGCCTGGGCCGGGAACGAGGCCACGGAATGGGGCAATCGCCTGGAGCCAATCGTGCTGGCGGAAGCTGCGCGGCGCCTCAACCTGAAGAATGTCAAGTTCGACCACGGCGAGCCGTTCTTCCACCCCACGCTTGAGCTTGCATGCTCCTTGGACGGGACGGGCGACGGCGCAGGCACCGTCAAGACTGACGTGTCTAGCCTGATCTATTGCGCGAATGCGCCGCAGATCGACATCACCGGCCCTGGCGTATTAGAGGCGAAGGTCACGAGCGCTTTCCCAGAAGATTCGCCGCCGTCGCATCGAGGGCCGCTTCAGTTGCAAGCCCAGATGATGTGTACAGGGGCCGCATGGGGCTGTATCGCCACGCTCTATCGCGGCATTGAATTGCGTTTATTTATTTACGGCGAGGACGAAATGATGCAGCGCAGAATCGCGGAAGCCGTTGATGATTTCGAGCGGCGCAAAAGAGACATTGATTGGTATCCCGTCATTAGCAGCGATGATGCAGATGTTGCGTTTTCAAACGTCGATCAAGGCGCGCCACCGCTGGACCTTGATGCGCTCAACGCTTCTCTGTTAGTGTCTGATTTGCTGAAGGCGCGCGCCGACAAGGTTGACGCTGAAGACAGAATCGACGCAGCGCAGGCTGCGATCAAAGAAATAATGGGCAACCATGACGCGGCAATCGCAACGGTTGGGAATATGAAGTACCAGGTTGGCTGGGGAATGCGACATTACAAGGCCGCTCCCGAAAGGATTACGCCGCCAAAGGCAGCATACAGCGTTCGCAGTAAAACGCTTGCGATCAAGGAACTGCCATGACGCCAGCGCAAAGAAAAGTTTATGATGAGATTGCGTCTTACATCATGTTGTACGGACATTCGCCGGCTCATCATGAAATCGGTGAGGCGCTGGGCCTGAACACCTCAACAATTACGAGGTGCATTGAGAGGCTGGTGGAGGCCGGTTACATCACCAGCATCCCCGGCGCGGCAAGAACACTTAGGATTGTTAGGGAGCCATAAATGGGACGATACAAAAAACTGAGAAAGAACGAATGGTGCTCTATGATTACGCAGTGCCGCGAGGAAGCCGGGTTAACGCAGCAACAGGCAGCGAAAGCTGCTGGGCTGTCAAAGAACCACGTCTACTACATTGAAAACAATATCGTTTCGCCAACCGTCGTCACGCTTGACGCGCTG